>Ga0129315_1000466_pt1 | contig 33152 bp, 30 predicted proteins | sample Cm827metagenome_FD_94432 | JGI IMG/M metagenome (GOLD analysis project Ga0129315, IMG submission 94432) | Eastern black-and-white colobus group fecal microbial communities from Wisconsin, USA - Cm827 metagenome | ecosystem: Host-associated > Mammals > Digestive system > Large intestine > Fecal... | reverse complement strand
TTCAAGAAAGCCTTTCTCTGTGGCACACTTTTCTCTTGCTCCCACAGAGAATCCCCGTCGGAAAGCAACTCAATTTAAGAAAGCCTTTCTCTGTGGCACGCTTTCCACTTGCTCTCTCAGAGAATCCCCGCCGGAAACTGTTCAATCCAAGAAAGAGTTTCTCTGTGGCGCGCACTCCTCTTGCTCCCACAGAGAATCCCCGTCGGAAAGTGCTCAATTCAAGAAAGCCTTTCTCTGTGGCACACTTTTCTCTTGCTCCCACAGAGAATCCCCGTCGGAAAGCAACTCAATTTAAGAAAGCCTTTCTCTGTGGCACACTTTTCTCTTGCTCCCACAGAGAATCGGCACCAAAAACTACTCAATCCAAGAAAGAGTTTCTCTGTGGCGCGCACTCCTCTTGCTCCCACACAGAATCCCCGCCGGAAACTGTTCAATCCAAGAAAGTCTTTCTCTATGGCGCGCACTCCACTTGCTCCCACACAGAATCGGAGCCGGAAACTACTCAATTCAAGAAAGAGTTTCTCTGTGGCGCACACTCCACTTGCTCCCACAGAGAATCGGAGCCGGAATCTCTCCACAAAAGTAAAAGAAGATAGAAAAGCAGGCGTCCTCCGCCTGTCTTTCTATCTTCTTGTATTGTGCACACCTGCTACGTATACTTGTTTTGCAATTCCCTGTGCTTTCACTTTCTCGTATGCCTTCTGTACCGTTCTATTATCTCGGAAAATTCCGAACACGGTCGGACCGCTTCCGCTCATCATTGCACCCAACGCTCCATTTTCCAACATGCACTTCTTAATCTCTGCAATCTCCGGATGCATTTCTATCGTCACTTTCTCAAGTACATTTCCCATAGAAGTGGCAATCTTATCCAGGTCTCGTTTTTCCAATCCGTCTATAATTCCGTCAATATCCGGATGGTTTTCAATTTCTCTGGAATCGATGGCCTGATAAACCGCTTTAGTGGATACACTGATCGGCGGTTTGGCAATCAGAATCTGACACTTCGGCATTGGCGGAAGTGGGCTTAAGATTTCGCCGATTCCCTCTGCAAGGACCGTTCCCCGCATAATGCAATACGGAACATCAGCGCCCAGTTTCACCCCTCGATCCATGAGCTCCTGCTGCGAAAGTCCAAGTCGATACATCTTATTCATTCCATAGAGAACTGCCGCCGCGTTGGAACTTCCGCCTGCCATTCCAGCCGCAACCGGAATATATTTATTTAGGATAATCTTAATACCACCGGGAATATGGAATTCTTCCATCAGAAGATTGGCTGCTTTCCATGCGATATTTCCGCTGTCTGTCGGCAGAAAATACAAATTCGACTCTATCTCAATACCCGGCTCTTCCTTTTTAATCAACGTTACATTATCATACAGATATAAGGTCTGCATAACCATACGAACGTCATGGTATCCATTTTCGCGTCTGCCCAGCACATCTAATCCCAAATTAATTTTCCCAAGCGATTTTAGTTTCATTCTATCCATGGCAGTTCTCCTTTGTGTTTTTCTGTCTACAGTATACTCATATTCTCTTTAAAAATCAATAATTTCTCCCCCGCCTTAAGCTCTCTGGATGTAAGCCCGTTAATCTCCATAATTCCCTCTTCCGTGGTGTAATATCGTTTTGCAAGTTTCCAGAGATCGTCACCTTCCTTTGTAACATATCCAATCATTCCCGGCCGTCTTCCCAGCTTCGTCTGGTCCAGTGCCTGCAGTTCCATGGAATCGATCACTTCTGTTTCCACCGGACAGCGCAGAAAACTCTGGAACGCCAGCACTGCTTTCACTTCTACCTCTTCACTTCCCGCCATATCAATCGAAATCTGCTCCACATTCGACGTAATATCATATCGCATACCCGGACAGGATCTCGGACTTTCAATCAGGTAGGAAAACGGAACCATTCCTGTCCACATGTCAAATGGTACCTGATCGTTTGCCTTTACATAAAGGAAGTGTACATGCAAAAGTCCCTCCACCATAATTCCTTCTTCCTTTACTTCCATATGTTCTACCTGCACACGTCCGCCGCTGTGGCAAATCTGCAAAATGCCATCTCGCACTTCCGGCAGGTTCAATCGCTCCATCAATTTATATTTCGAATGATTCTGCGTAATCAATTCTTCATACACCGCAGTTCTTTTATCCAGAACGCACTCCTGTGCCAGCGAATATGCGTCTTCCAATATATCCATCTTCTCTTCATTATAGACCAGAATCCGCATTTCCAGCGTTGCTTCGACCCCCAGATTTCTCATCTCTCCATCTGCATCCATACGTACCTCTACATTAACATCACTCAGATCGTGATAGATGTGATGATAAAATCCTTCTTCTATATTATTACATGAGATCCTGCCTTCAAATGGTACCATTTGTTCTACCCAATCGGTTTTATCTTCTTCTGATTTGTAAAATAAAAATACCTGCAAAGTTCCAGTAAACGTAATCATATCTTGTGCTACTTTTGTGTCTATTTTTCTCAGATTTACATCCGTCCAAATCAACGTACCAATATTTTCTTTGGTTCCAGGGATCGTAATCTCTTCCTTAATACGATAGATATCACGTTTGCTGGTATGTAGCTGTAAGATCTCAATCGGACGCATTTTCTTATAAATATTGCCTTCTCCATCTACATCTACCGTCGTTTCCTCCTCACAAATCTTTTCCGTATGAATCAGCAAATCCACCATCGCTTTGATGGCCAGTTTCCGAGAATGAATTAATGTAGAAGAGAATTCTACACCTCCCACCTGCGCTACATAATCTTCTCCACCGGCAAGTTCGACATAAACCATCTCTTCAAATGGAATTTGTCCCCGCAACGATTCCAATTCCGGTATCACCGCATCGGTCACATATAATATTTTAAAAAATAATTTTCCTGACACCCGGAGATAATTTTCTACTCGTTTTATTTCTTCTATTTTAATAGTTCCTTCTCCAGACACTACCCGTCCGATATCCGCTTTCGTATCCGGCACATTATAATCGTCATCCATAATAAACTGGTCAGAAATAATTTTCCCAATTTCATTTGTCCTGATTCTTTTCTTTACTAATTCCATATAATCCTCCATTTTCTACTCTTCAAAAATTACATGCTTCTCTGTGTATGCCATCTTTATCACATAAAGCGGATATTCTGTCTCACAGACAATGCCTTCTCCGCCGGGGCCATGAAGAATTGCTTCTATATAAATAGCAGACTCACTTTGTGCACATTCTGTAATTTCAATGCAATACCCATCCGCTTCCTTCTCTCCATATCCTTCCGCGATATATAAATACTTCATATCTCTATATGCAATTTGAAATGGCTCTTCCTTTTGTCTCTCAATCTCTTCTTTCATACTTTCAGGAATATCCCGTGAATCCACCACTTCATATTCCACCGCTGTTCGCTCTCCTTCTGTCTTTAAAATGACCGAGCATCCTGCCAGAAGGAAGAGAATCCCAATCATTCCTCCCACTCCTGCTATTTTTTTCAAGATTCATTCCCTAAATAGTTTCTCTTTATTATCCTATTATCTTTCTTGTATTTTCATTCCTCGAATAGTATAATAAGTCCAATGAATTGACAGACAGGGGAGGATAATTACCGAATGATACGTTTTATTTCACTTTGCATTTTTTTAGGGCTGTTTTTAATTCTTTCCATTCCAGTGATGATTGCGGAATGGATCATTGGAAAATTTAACCCACGGGCGCGGGATATCAGTTCTCTTCGCATCGTACAATGGGCATTTTCCGTGATGCTGAAACTCGCCGGTACCCAAATTACTTATATTGGAGAGGAAAATATTCCGGATGGTCCGGTTTTATATGTTGGAAACCATCGAAGTTTCTTCGACATTCCAATCACCTACACACGATGTAAAGATCTCACTGGTTTTATTTCCAAGAAAGAAATGGAAAAATTTCCCCTTCTCGTGACATGGATGCGATTTTTATATTGTCTGTTCCTTGATCGTGATGATATTCGTGCTGGTCTCAAGACTATCTTGCAGGCAATCGAATATGTAAAAAATGATATTTCTATCTTCATTTTTCCAGAAGGCACGCGCAACAAGGGCGAAGAACTTTCTCTTCTTCCTTTTCATGAGGGTTCTTTCAAAATTGCAGATAAAACAGGATGTCCTGTCATCCCAGTCAGCATCAATAATACAAATCAGATTTTTGAAGCCCATTTTCCGCGTGTAAAGAGACAGCATGTTGTTGTAGAATATGGAAAACCGATCTATTTAAATAACATGGATAAAGCAGATCGAAAAAAAATCGGAGCATACTGTCACGATATTATTGAAGAAACCATTAAACGTAATGCTGATTTAGTTTAAATATAAAGAAGAGAAAAGAGGTATAAAAATGAGCGTTACCAACAGTAATTTAACTTTACTAACTGACCTTTATGAACTGACAATGATGCAGGGGTACTTTGAAAAACAGGAAAACGAAATGGTCGTATTCGACGTTTTCTTTCGCAATAATCCTTGTTCTTCCGGTTATTCTATCTGCGCCGGTCTGGAACAGGTAATCGAATATATCAAGAACCTGCATTTCACATATGAGGATATTGAATACCTGCGCGGACTGAATATGTTTTCTGAAGAATTTTTAGCTTATTTACACGGTTACCGTTTCAGCGGAAGTATTTATGCAATTCCGGAAGGAAGCGTAGTCTTTCCTCGTGAACCACTGGTCAAGGTCGTTGCACCGATCATGGAAGCACAGCTTGTGGAAACAGCGCTTCTTAACATCATCAATCACCAGTCTCTGATTGCAACAAAGACCGCCCGTATCGTATTCGCCGCTAACGGTCGCGGAATTATGGAATTCGGACTCCGTCGCGCACAGGGACCGGATGCAGGCGTTTACGGCGCACGTGCCGCGATGATCGCCGGCTGTGTGGGAACTTCTAACGTACTTGCCGGAAAAATGTTTGACGTCCCGGTAATGGGAACCCATGCGCATAGCTGGATCATGAGTTTCCCTGATGAATACACAGCATTCAAAGCATACGCGGATTTATATCCAACCGCATGTACATTACTGGTGGATACTTATGACACTTTGAAATCCGGTGTACCAAATGCCATCCGTGTCTTCGATGAAATGAAGGCCAATAATGTAACTCCGAGAAAGCTTGGCATTCGTCTCGACAGTGGTGACCTTGCATATCTTTCTAAGAAAGCCCGTAAAATGTTAGATGACGCAGGCCATACAGATGTATCCATCTGTGCATCCAATGATCTGGATGAATATCTGATCAACGATCTCAACATCCAACATGCAGCCATTGATTCATGGGGTGTCGGCACGCATCTGATCACCTCAAAAGACTCACCGTCTTTCGGTGGTGTTTATAAACTGGCTGCCACACAGGATAAAGACGGAAACTTTATTCCTAAGATCAAAATTTCTGAAAACACAGAGAAGATCACTAATCCAGGAAACAAAACGATTTACCGTATCTACGAAAAAGAAAGTGGCAAAGTAAAGGCTGATCTTATTTGTTTCGCTGATGAAACTCTGAATCCAGAAGAAGATCTCCTTCTCTTCGATCCAATCGAAACATGGAAGAAAACGAAGTTAAAAGGCGGCACATATACCGTACGCGAAATGCTGGTTCCTGTTTTCATCAACGGAAAATGCGTATACGATTCTCCAAGTGTAAAAGAAATCGCTGCATACTGTGAGAAGGAAAAGGAGACTCTCTGGGATGAAACCAAGCGTCTGTTCTACCCACATCAGGTATACGTTGACCTTTCTGACAGACTTTATAAAGTAAAACAAGAATTATTAAATGAAATGAATATGATAGAGGAGTAATAAATATGAAAATTGTAGTATTAGCCGGCGGGCTCAGTACAGAGCGAGACGTATCTTTAAGCTCTGGAGCCGGCATTTGCCGTACCTTAAGAGAACGTGGACACAAAGCTGTTCTTTTGGATGTTTTTTTTGGTTTTCCCAATGCGCCGGAAGATCTGAATGATATCTTTGACCTTCCAAATGGTAATCTTGAAATCGCAGAAGGAATCAATACAACCTCACCTGATCTTGCTGCCATCAAGGCTTCCAGGGAGGACCAGTCAGACTGCTTCTTCGGGCCAAATGTTATTGAAATCTGCCGTCTCGCAGACATTTCCTTCCTTGGACTTCACGGCGGATATGGTGAGGACGGAAGACTCCAGGCTGCATTTGATCTGCTGGGAATCAAATATACCGGACCAAATTCTCTGGGAAATGCACTTGCCATGGATAAAAGTGTCACCAAACAGATTTTTAAAATGAATCATATCCCAACGCCGGATGGAATCTGGTTATACGAAGACGCAAAAGACACTCCACTTTCTGAGCTTGGATTAAAACTTCCGGTTGTTGTAAAGCCTTGCAGCGGCGGTTCCAGCATTGGCGTATATATTTGCCACACTCACGAAGAATATCGTGCAGCTATCAACGCATCCTTCCCGCAGGAACATTGCGTTCTGGTAGAAACCTACATCCAGGGACGCGAATTTGCCTGTGGCATCATTGATGGAAAGGCGCTCCCAGTCATTGAAATCATTCCAAAGTCAGGATTCTTTGACTATGCAAACAAATATCAGGCAGGATGTACCGACGAAATTTGTCCGGCAGATATTCCTGACTATATCTCCCGCCGTATGCAAAAAGCAACGGAACGAGCATTCCATGCCCTTCAATTAAATGTCTATGCCCGTGCCGACTTCCTTCTGGATGAAAACGGAGAAATTTATTGTCTGGAAGTAAATACACTGCCGGGAATGACGGCTGCCAGCTTACTTCCACAAGAAGCCGCTGCTGTCGGCATCTCATATGGCGAACTCTGTGAGCTTATCATTGAGAAATCGCTGGATACAAGATATCGCTAAAACGAGGATGAAAAAAATGAAACAACTATCATTACAAAATATAGCTGCTGCCTGCCATGGAACTTTCCACGGCGACGCAGCTCTTTTATCAAAAGAAATTACCGGAGTTGCTATCGACAGCCGCAAAGTTGAACCTGGCTTTCTATTCGTACCAATAAAAGGAGCGCGGGTAGACGGACATACCTTTATACCACAGGTCATGGAAAAGGGCGCACTTATCACACTTTCCGAACAGACACTGGAAAATGTTTCCTACCCATATATTCTTGTCAGTTCCTGTGAACAGGCCTTAAAGGATATTGCTGCTTTTTACCTTGATGTTCTGAATATTCCAGTTGTCGGAATTACCGGAAGTGTTGGCAAAACAAGCACAAAAGAAACAATTGCTTCTATTCTCAGTCAGAAGTACAACGTTTTAAAAACTGAAGGCAACCATAATAATGAAATCGGTCTGCCGCTTACTATTTTTAATCTTACAGAAAAGCACGAAATAGCTGTTCTCGAGATGGGTATTGATCACCCAGGCGAAATGCACCGCCTTGCTGCAGTTGACCGCCCTAATATTATGGTCATCACCAATATCGGTCTCGCGCATCTTGAAATCTTTGGTACACGCGAAGAAACATTAAAAGCAAAAACAGAATGTTTCGATCATTTAAAGCCAAACGCAACAGTCATATTAAACGGAGACGATGACAAGCTCTGTACCATATCTTCCGTTCAGGGCAAACCACCCGTATTCTTCGGCCTCTCTGCACAGAACAATGCCTATGCGGACGAAATTGAGGACAATGGACTCCGGGGAACCAACTGCACGCTGCACCTCTCTATCGGAACGGTGCGTGTACATATTCCTGTTCCTGGTATTCACATGATATATAACGCACTTGCCGGCGCTTGTGTTGGTATTAAGATGGGATTGACGTTAGAAGAAATTAAATCAGGACTATCATCACTAAAAACTATCGCAGGACGTTTGAATTTAATCGACACCGGTTCCATGCTCATCATCGATGACTGCTATAATGCAAATCCTGTTTCGACTATGTCTTCTATTGATACACTCGCCACCGCAAAAGGACGTAAAGTTGCAATCCTTGGGGATATGTTTGAACTTGGCGCGAATGAAAATGAACTGCATTACAACACCGGCGCTCATGCATCTCAGAAAGATATTGACGTCATCTGCTGCATCGGCTCTCTTTCCAAACATACTTATGACGGTGCGAAGGCATTTGCGAAGAGCAACTCTGTCCTTTACTTTGAAACGAAACAAGATTTTCTGAAAAAAGTTACGAACGTCATCGTAAAAGGGGATACTGTCCTGGTAAAAGCTTCTAACAGTATGAAGTTTCCAGAAATTGTTAATGCTTTAAAAGAGATAGAATTGAGATAAAAGTACGATCATTCAGGAGGCATTTATGAAATACCAGATTCTAGTACTAGATTTAGACGGGACCTTAACAAATTCTAAAAAAGAAATCACCAAACCAACTTTGGATGCATTAATTGAGATTCAGGAAGCCGGAAAGAAAGTAGTTCTTGCATCCGGCCGTCCAACCTGTGGTGTAACCCCACTGGCAGAGCAACTTCATCTGGATAGATATGGAAGTTATATTCTTTCTTTCAACGGTGCCAAAATTACCGACTGCCGTTCCGGAGAATTAATATACAATAAAACGCTTCCAAAAGAAGTTATCCCATCCATTTATGAAATAGCATCCAAATACCCGGTGGATATTCTTGGATACCTTCCAGACACTGTCCTCTCAGGACTTTGTACTAACAGTTACTCGCAAATCGAGGCAAATATCAATCGGATCCCACTCATGCCTGTTTCTGATTTCTGTGAACAGGTTCTGCAGCAAAATAATAACAAATTTCTTCTCACCGGAGATCCAGACATTATTGCTCAGGCAAAAGAGGAGCTTGTGAAAACATTTCGCGGTCTTCTGAATATCTACTGCTCGGAGCCATATTTCCTGGAGATTATGCCGCAAAACATTGATAAGGCTCATTCTCTGGAAAAGCTCTTGCACAGTATCGGCCTGAACGCAGATCAAATGATCTGCTGTGGTGACGGATATAATGATATCACAATGATCGAATATGCCGGACTGGGTGTCGCTATGGAAAATGCACAGCCTGTTATTCGTCAAAAAGCAGATTTCATCACCAAATCCAACGATGATGACGGCATATTACATGTTATCAATCAATTTATGAGAGATTAACATCTCCCAACGAGATAAAACACGCTTTGCGAGTTTTCCTCGTTCGCGTGCGGCGGCGAATGGAAATGCAAGCATTTCCGCTCGCCTATACAAAAAGGAGGAACCCTGTCAAGAGTTTCTCCTTCGTTTTTAATCCTCTTCTATGTGATCTCTTCCCTGTGCGATGATTGTTCTTACATGATCATCTGCCAGTGAATAAAATACGGATTTCCCTTCTCTTCTGAATTTCACCAATTTACTGTTCTTCAGAATCCGAAGCTGATGTGAAATGGCCGATTGCGTCATATTCAGCACCTGTGCCAGATCACACACGCAGACCTCTGCTTCAAAAAGAACATACAGAATCCGGATTCTTGTCGAATCTCCGAATACTTTAAACAACTCTGCCAGATCATAAAGCTCTGTTTCATCCGGCATCGTCTTATTTACAATCTCCAGAAGATTCTCATGTACTTCCACTGTTTCACAACACTCTGCCTCGTAACAATCGTTCTCTTTCTTCATCTTAAATTCCTTCTTTATCTACTAAATATTATCTACAAATTCTTTACAAATAAAGCTCGAATTGCATTTAACACCGCAAGAACCATAACACCTACATCTGCGAAAATTGCCACCCACATATTAGCAATTCCTACTGCTCCCAGTACAAGGCAGATAAGTTTAATTCCAATTGCGAAATAAATATTCTCATATACAATTCTCATACATTTTTTTGCAAGCCTTATTGCTTTCGCAATTTTTGTCGGATCATCGTCCATCAATACCACATCTGCTGCTTCAATTGCCGCATCAGATCCGAGTGCTCCCATCGCGATTCCCACATCAGCAATAGCAAGAACAGGAGCATCATTGATACCGTCTCCCACAAAGGCAAGCTTCTCTTTCTCTGTTTTATTTTGAATTAAATTTTCTACAATGTGTACTTTGTCTGCCGGCAAAAGTTCTGCATGGACTTCCTTGATTTTAAGTTCCTTTGCCACATGCTCTGCCACGCTCTGTGCATCACCGGTAAGCATCACTGTCTTAAATACACCGCATTTATGCAGCATGGCAATTGCTTCTTTCGCACTCTCTTTGATCGTATCTGCAATTAGAATATGACCTGCATACACACCATTCACTGCAATATGAACCACCGTTCCTACATGGCTGCAATCCACATACTCCGTTCCGATCCTCTTCATCAGCTTCGCATTACCAGCTGCTACCTCGATACCATCTACTTTAGCAATCACACCATTTCCGCTGACTTCTTCCACATCCGTCACTCTTGTCTTATCCAAGGATTTTCCATATGCCCTCTGAAGGCTTTGACTGATTGGATGTGAGGAATGGCACTCCGCAAGCGCCGCATATTCCAGAAGTTTTTCCTCATCCATCGTGCTGTGATGAATGCCGTTTACTTCAAAATTTCCCTTTGTCAACGTTCCGGTCTTATCAAATACCACATACTTGATCTGCGCTAAGGTTTCCAGATAATTAGCACCTTTGATCAGGATTCCCTGCGCACCGGCACCACCGATACCAGCAAAGAAACTAAGCGGTATGCTTATTACCAATGCACATGGGCAACTGATTACAAGAAATGTAAGTGCTCTGTAAATCCAGTCGCCCCATTCCGGAGCAAGACTCAGGAACACCATTCTTACGATTGGCGGAATCACAGCCAAAAGAAGTGCACCATAGCAGACAGCCGGCGTATAATATCTCGCAAATTTGCTGATAAAATTTTCTGATCTTGATTTCTTGTTCGTTGCATTTTCCACCAGCTCCAAAATTTTTGAAACTGTTGATTCTCCAAATTCTCTGGTTGTTCGAATCTTAAGAACCCCTGTCATATTAATGCATCCACTGATGATCTCATCACCCACTGCCGCATCCTTCGGAATACTCTCCCCGGTAAGTGCGCTTGTATTCAATGTAGATTTTCCTTCTACAACAATTCCGTCAATCGGGACTTTCTCACCGGGCTGAATAACGATAATTGTCCCAATCTCCACCTCATCCGGGTCCACCTGTTCCATTTCTCCATCCACTTCCACATTTGCATAATCTGGACGGATATCCATCAAATCACTGATATTCTTTCGGCTCCTACCAACCGCATAACTCTGAAAAAGTTCTCCAACCTGGTAGAACAGCATAACTGCCGTCCCTTCTACATATTCACCAAGCGCAATTGCACCAACCGTTGCAATTGCCATCAGAAAGTTCTCATCAAACACTTGCTTATTGAGAATTCCTCTCCACGCGCGAAGAAGGATATCATTTCCAATAATTAAATACGGAATCATGTACAGTACAAATTTCAGCCAGCCTTTCAAGGGCAAAAATGCAAGTACAACCATAAGCAACGCTGAAATCAAAATTCTCCTCAAAACCTTTTTCTGTTTCTTTGTCAATACTTTCACCTCCTATGTAATTAGAAGATTATTTTTAAAAGAAGATTTCGCTATCCATTGCCACAATCTGACATTTCTTAAGTACCACCGGCATGATGTCCTTCGGGTCTTTACCATCTTCAAATTCTATGATCATTTTCTGAGCCATAAAATTAACCGTCGCATTCTTCACACCCTCTGTCTTATTCGCTGCCAGCTCCATTTTGTTTGCACAGTTTGCACAATCTACTTCGATTTTGTAAGTTTTTCTCATCTCTTGGCCCTCACTTAATATTTCTTTTTCATATGAGCATTTGTTCATATTTTGTTTTTATTATAGCACTATTATACATAATTGCAAGTAAAAAAACCTGTCAAAACAGATTTTCTCTGTTTTGACAGGTCTATTATTATAAATAATGGCTACCAATCTTATGCTAATTCAACATCTTCCTGCTGAATTACTTTTTCATATTCTTCTAAGATTATATTCTGAATTCTTTCTCTTGTCTCAGAATTGATCGGATGTGCAATATCGCGATATTCGCCGTCTGCCGATTTTTTACTTGGCATAGCAATAAAAAGTCCCTTTTCTCCTTCGATTACTTTAATATCGTGTACTACGAACTCCTCATCTAATGTAATCGAAACTACAGCTTTAAGTTTCCCTTCCTTTGCTACTTTGCGTACACGTACATCTGTGATTTGCATTTATTGTTCCCCCTTCTTTTGTATAAACAAATCTCTCTTACTTACCAATTACCAATCGTATCTTTCGCCTTCTTCTGCCACGATCTTAATTTCACCTTCCCCAACATAACGTGAATTTGCGCGCAGTGTGCTATGCGATTCAACAATACAATTTTCGATATAAATGTTATCTCCTAAATATACATCATTTAAGATAATAGAATTCTTGATAACGCAGTTATTTCCAACAAATACTTTCTTAAATAAAAGTGAATTATCAACGGTTCCATTAACGATACATCCGCTGGATACCAGACTGTTCTTTACAGATGCTCCCGGATTATATTTTGCCGGCGGCAAATCTGTTACTTTTGAATATACCGGTGGATATTCTCTCCAGAAATGTTTTCTTACATCCTCTTTCAGGAAATCCATGTTTGTCTCATAATAATCCTCAACAGTTGCAATGTTTCTCCAATATGTATCATTTACATATGCACACATCCTCTTCACATTTTTATAGCGAACCAAGATATCTTTAACAAAATCGAATTTTTCTTCTTCTGCTGCTTCTTCAATGAGATCAATAAGCAGTCTTCTTCGGATAACATATACACCAGTTGAAATCATATCATAATCAGAAGTTCCTGATTTTTCTTCAAATTCTACAACCTGGCCATCTTCATTCACCTTAATTGTTCCAAATCTGCTGACATCTATTCCATCTGCTTTTGTACATACAATTGTGATATCTGCTTTCTTATCTATATGGTATTCTAAAATCTTACTGTAGTCCATCTTGCAGACAGCATCTGCTGATGCAATAATTACATATGGTTCATGACTTCTCTTCAAGAAATCAAGATTCTGGTAAATAGCATCCGCTGTTCCGCGATACCAATCACCATTCTCTTTTGTAATCGTCGGTGTGAAAACATAAAGTCCACCATTTTTTCTACCAAAATCCCACCACTTTGATGAGTTCAAGTGTTCATTCAATGAACGAGAATTAAACTGTGTAAGTACTGCCACTCTACCTACATGCGAATTTGACATATTACTAAGAGCAAAGTCAATACTTCTGAAGCTTCCTGCTATTGGCATAGCGGCAACTGCACGTTTGTTAGTAAGGTCACCCATCTTGGCACTATTTCCGCCTGCTAAAATAATTCCAACTGCTCTCATTATCTGTCACCTGCCTTTATTAATGTTCCACCACTTTCGAGGATACCATTCTCATAATCTTCTTTTGTTGTCACTCCACTGATTGCCGTATTCTTTCCGATCTGTACTCCATCCGGAATCACAGAATTTTCTCCAATTGTTACCAACTCAGAATTGTAAATATCCGGGCGGAAATTATTTGGAACATCGCTGCCAATACCAAGCGTTACATTATCACCAATTGTAACATTTTCAGCGATAATCGCCTTATCGATCACACATCCTGATCCAATCGTAACGTCTTTCATAATAATGGAATTCTTAACAACAGAACCTTCTCCAATCGTTACACCGGCTCCGATTACACAACTGTTTATTTGGCCATTGATTTCCGAATCATTTCCAACGATACATCTGGTAATGGATCCCTTGTCAGAAACATACTGTGGCGGAATTGCACTACTTTTTGTATAAATTTTCCAATAGTCTTCATATAGATTAAATTCTGGAACGATATCAATCAATTCCATATTTGCTTCCCAGTATGAGCTTAATGTTCCTACATCTTTCCAATATCCGGTAAATTCATAAGCAAAGATTCTTTCACCCTTCTCATGACAATATGGAATGACATGTTTACCAAAATCACATCCCGGCACATCTGAACATGCAAGGAGTGATTCCTTTAATGCCGGCCAGCTGAAAATGTAAATACCCATAGAAGCAAGATTACTTCTCGGATGCTTTGGCTTTTCTTCAAATTCCTGAATTCGATGTTCTTCATCTGCGATAACTACACCAAATCTACTTGCTTCTTCAATAGGTACAGGCATTACAGCAATTGTAACGTCTGCATTGTTCTTCTTATGGAAGGCAAGCATCTCTTCATAGTCCATCTTATAAATATGATCGCCAGATAAAATCAAAACATAATCCGGATTAAATTCTTCCATATAATCCAGATTCTGATAAATAGCATTCGCCGTACCTGCGTACCATTCACTTCCTGTGTTTTTCTCGTGTGGAGAGAGAATGGAAACTCCTCCTACATTACGATCCAGATCCCATGGAATACCAATCCCGATATGTGTGTTCAATCTCAATGGCTGATACTGTGTTAATACGCCAACCGTATCCACATTTGAATTAATACAGTTGCTAAGTGGAAAATCTATAATTCTGTATTTACCTCCAAAAGCAACAGCAGGTTTTGCCACTTTTGATGTGAGAACACCAAGCCTGCTACCTTGTCCACCTGCTAAAAGCATTGCTATCATTTCTTTTTTGACCATATCTTCACCCCTTTTAGTTGTATATATAAATACATTATAGCATATTGTGCGAATTTAGTGAATGTTTTTACAATTATTTTTTACAATTGTTTTTCTTTTTTGTATATTTCTCACAAAAAAAAATGACTTGGTTTTTTGCCCCTATATGTATATAATATAGTAGGTAAGTAATAAATATGACTAAATAATTCAATTCATTCATGGCATCTCCATGAATAGTCAGGAAGTGTAAATATGTATATAATAGATTTTAACAAACCATGCCATGTCCATTTTATTGGTATTGGCGGTATTAGTATGAGTGGACTCGCAGAAATTCTTCTTCAGGAAAATTTTACCGTTTCTGGTTCAGATTCGAAAGAATCGCCATTAACTTCACATCTTATCGATAATGGTGCTACTATTTTCTACGGACAGAAAGCAGAAAACATTATCCATGGTATTGATGTTGTTGTTTATACCGCAGCGATTCACGAAGATAATCCTGAATTCAAAGAAGCCAAACGTCAGGGACTTCCAATGCTTTCCCGCGCCGAACTTCTGGGACAGCTTATGAAAAATTACAAGATACCTATCGCAATTTCCGGAACACATGGAAAGACGACAACAACTTCTATGATGTCACACATTCTTCTCGATAGTGACCTTGACCCTACTATTTCTGTTGGCGGTATTCTGAAAGCCATCAATGGAAACATCCGTGTCGGCAACTCAGAATATTTTGTCACAGAGGCCTGTGAATACACAAATAGTTTCCTTCATTTCTTTCCTAAGATTGGAATTATTTTAAATATAGATGCCGATCATCTGGATTTCTTCAAAGATCTGGATGATATTCGCAGTTCCTTCCGTAAGTTTGCGCAGCTTCTTCCGGAAGATGGAACTTTAATCATTAACAATGATATTGAGAATCTTTCTTCTATTACCAGTGGACTTGCCTGCAACATTATCACCTTCGGCGGTGTTTCTGCAGACTATACGTTCACGGATGTGAAACATGACGATCACGGAAATGCCTCTTTTACAGTCATAAAATATGGCAAGCCGGCAGAACGTATTTCTTTATCTGTTGGTGGTGATCACAATATTTATAACGCTCTTTCTGTTATCGTTGCCGCAGACCTGCTCCAAATTTCTGCAAAACATATTCAGAGCGGACTTCACTCATTCCATGGTACCGACCGTCGTTTCCAGTATAAAGGCGAAGTGAATGGTATTACTGTAATTGATGACTATGCACATCACCCAACAGAAATTGCCGCCTCACTTACGACTGCTGAGAACTATCCGCACCGAGAACTGTGGTGTATCTTTCAACCGCACACTTATACAAGAACGAAATCACTTTTCAACGAATTCGCTCAGGCTCTTTCCAAAGCACAGCACCTGATTCTTGCAGACATTTATGCCGCAAGGGAAACAGATACGTTAGGCATTTCATCCGAGCTGCTTGCCGATGCTGCGCGCGAACTTGGATGTGATGCAATTTACCTTCCATCCTTCGAAGCGATTGAGTCTTTTGTTCTTGAAAACTGTAAAGCGGGTGACCTTCTTATTACCATGGGCGCAGGCGATGTGGTTAATATCGGAGAGGATTTATTAAAAAAATAGTTATCCACATATCCACATACCCTTATCAACAAAAAAACCTGATTTGGGGAGAAGTATTCCTTTTGTTCCGCCAGTAGTTAATGTTATACTTGAATAACACGAAAGGAGCGGAAAAAATGAACGTCCTGACTTTGCAAAACTATTTTCAGAGTAACGTCACTCTGATTGAGAATGAATTTATAGATCACTACATGGCTAAAGCAAATGGAGAATATGTGAAAGTTTATCTTCTTTTGCTTCGCTATATGAATAAGCCGGATTCCTCTTTAAGTATTTCAAAGATGGCAGACTGTCTTGAGAATACAGAAGGCGATATTATTCGTGCACTGAAATATTGGGAAAAATCCGGTCTCCTAACTTTAAATTATGATTCCGAAAACAATATTACCGGGATTGATCTGGGACGCAAAGAGACACCAGTGGCAGCGCCAACCGACAATGATGTCACTCCTGCCCCTTCCCTTCCTGTCGCACCGGCTATAGAATCAGCGCCGAAAGCGAAGGCATCTCACCATCGAAAAGAATTAAAGCAGATATTGTTCATTGCAGAGCAGTATCTCGGTAAAACACTGACTCGTACTGATGTAGATGCCATTACATATTTTTATGATACACTTGGATTTTCAGCCGACTTAATCGAATATCTTATTGAATACTGTGTGGAAAACGGTCACAAGAATATACATTATATTCAAAAAGTAGCGCTTTCCTGGGCAGATGCGAAGATCACAACCATCGAACAGGCCCGAAATTCTTCTGCACTTTATAACAGGACATGCTATTCTATCTTGAACTCATTCGGCATTAAAGGGCGTGGCCCGGCTACATCCGAATTGGAATATATTAAAAAATGGACAGAACAAGACCGTTTTGATCTGGAAATCATATTGGAAGCCTGCAGCAGAACCGTTCTCGCGATTCATCAGCCAAGTTTCGAATATGCAGATAAGATTCTCCAGAACTGGCTTTCAAAGAAAGTCCGCAATTTAAATGACATCCGTATCCTGGACTCCGCTTTTGAGCAATCTAAGACAGAGAAGAAAAAGCCTGCTGCCAAAACATTTTCTCAGCAGACGCCTTCAAAGTTCCGCAATTTTGAAGAGCGGTCTTATGATATGGATGCACTTACCAAAGAACTTTTACAGACCAACTAGTCTTTTTCAGAAAGGGGTATATTTTGGCTTTATCAAACGCTCAATATAATACGCTAATGCGTGCATATGAAAAAAAGCAGGTAAGAAACCGAGATTTAAAAAATGCCCGTTTTGAAAAGGCCTGCCGAATGATTCCTGAATTGCGCCAATTGGAAGATTCCATCTCCCGATGCAGTGTGGAACAGGCAAAAAAGCTGTTAAATGGTGATGATACAGCACTCGCCACATTAAAAGAACAGCTTCGCGAACTTTCCGACCACCGGGTTATGCTGTTAAAGGAAGCAGGACTTCCTTCCGATTATCTGGAACCGCCTTATGAATGTCCGGATTGCCAGGACACCGGGTATATCGGCAATCGAAAATGCCACTGTTTTCAAAAAGCAGCGATTGATTTATTTTACACACAATCCCATTTAAAAGGGATATTGGAAACTGAAAATTTTGATTCTTTTTCTTTCGATTATTATTCTCAGAATTATATCGACCGATTATCCGGACAGAATTCACTTCAGCTCGCCATGCGGGCTTATGATGAATGTCGAACTTTCGTTCACACCTTTGATACTGAACACACCAATCTGCTCTTATTCGGTACAACAGGAATCGGAAAAACATTCTTAACACACTGTGTTGCCAGAGAAATCATGAATTCTATTCATTCTGTACTTTACCTTACAGCCACGGATTTCTTTGATGCACTGCTAGCCAAAGCCCTTGGCCGTACAGATGAAAGTCTGAATCTCTATGAGCAGATCCAGGAATGTGAATTACTGATTATTGACGATCTCGGAACAGAACGAAACACAGAATTTGTGATCTCTCAACTTTTTGTGTGTCTGAATGACCGTATTTTAAATCAAAGATCAACCATTATTTCAACAAACCTTACCTTGGATGAAATTAAGGCAAACTATACGGAGCGTACATTCTCACGCATTAGTAATCACTATAGAATTCTTCGCCTTGCGGGCGATGATATACGAATACAAAAAAGACTTATTAACAGGGAGGTACATTAACATGATACACCGCGCAGACCGTGTCCTGGACAATATTCCGGTTGGGTCACTTGGGATTATTGCTCTGGATGGATGCCAGGACAAAGTTTCTAAAGTGGATGACTATCTTGTAAAATGGAGAAAGGAAACCGATCACGAACATAAAGACAACGTCGTGTTCTCTGGTTACGAACAGAACAGTTATCTTATTGACGCAAAAATGCCTCGTTTTGGTTCAGGAGAGGCCAAAGGCATTATCGAAGAATCTGTAAGAGGAAAGGACTTATACCTGATGGTAGATGTTCTTAACTACAGTCTTACATATTCTTTATCTGGAAAAACAAATCATATGTCTCCAGATGACCACTTCCAGAATCTGAAACGTATTATTGCTGCTATCGGTGGAAAAGCAAGACGTCTTAACGTTATCATGCCGTTCCTCTATGAAAGCCGCCAGCACAAACGCAGTTCACGCGAATCTCTTGATTGTGCTCTCGCACTCCAGGAGCTCGTGCGCATGGGTGTCGACAACATCATTACTTTTGACGCTCATGATCCACGTGTACAGAATGCAATCCCATTAAATGGTTTTGAGACCGTTCGTCCAACATATCAGTTTGTCAAAGGACTTCTTACCAGCTTTGATGACCTGCAGTTAGACAGCGATCACATGATGGCTATCAGCCCGGATGAGGGCGCTACAGAACGTGCTATCTATTTCGCAAGCGTTATGGGAATCGATATGGGTATGTTCTACAAACGCCGCGATTACACAAAGGTAATTGATGGACGTAACCCGATCGTTGCACATGAATTCCTTGGTTCTTCTGTAGAAGGCAAGGATGTAGTTATCCTCGATGATATGATTTCTTCAGGTGACAGTATCCTAGACGTTGCAAAACAGTTAAAAGCACGCAAGGCAAAGAGAATTTTTGCTGCAGCTACTTTTGGTCTTTTCACAAATGGTATGGAAAAATTTGACAAGGCCTACGAAGACGGACTGATTGATGGTATTCTTACGACCAACCTGATCTACCAGTCTCCTGAGCTCCTCAAACGTCCATATTACATCAACTGTGATATGACAAAATATGTTGCGCTTCTTATTGATACTCTGAATCATGATGGTTCCATCAGTTGGTTACTGGATCCATATGATCGTATCCATTCTATTATTGAGAAATATAAAAAAGGGGAACCTATTGACTAAGCACTTCAAAAGGCCTGGGCATTTCATACATGCCCAGGCCTTTTTTGTATAGGCGACGAGAATGTGCGAAGCACATTCTTTATAATAACTCTATCTTATGATACGATATATTGTTTTTCTTTAAAATTTCTTCTTCCCTCTTCTGGCAAGTAAAAAGAAGAACCTGTCTTTCCTGCTTATTCAGCCATCGCAATATCTGTTCCTCTCTCACATCATCACAATAGACGAACGTGTCATCCAAAATCACCGGATACTCTTCTTCATAAAGGATTTTGACTGCAGCCATACGAAGTGAAAAATGAAGCTGTTCTAACGTCCCTCTGCTGATCTGGTTCACATCCACCTTGCGATTCTCATGAAGCAAAAAAATTTGAAGTTGTTCGTCCAACCAGACTTTCTTATATTTTCCACCTGTGATTTCGCAGAAAATCTCCGACACAAACTTATTCAGTTTTTCAGTGATTCCATCCTGAAGCTCCTTCGCAATTTCCAACATTCTGTTTTCTGCCAGCTCCAACGCTTTTTTCTGCTTTTTCTCTTGTTCTGTTTCTTTATCCGCCTGTTCCAGTTCTTCCATCTGTTCTTTTAAATTACTGTACTGAATTCGTTTTTCTTCCAGATCTTCGCCAAGTTTCTCCAGATGCCATTTACTCTTTACATTCTTTTCCCATAAAAAATGTTCTTTCTCATTTACGACATCCGTTTTTGTTTTCTTCTTTCCACTTTTAAACTGGTTCCACGTATAAATTGCTTCCGCCAGAAGTACAACTACTCCTATCGTCAAATTCCATGGTTTCTCAAAAACAGCGATTGTCAAGACAAGAATTACCAGCATCACCAAAATTGCAATCGGGTGTATCCGCCATTTATCAAATCGATTGTCTGCTTTTTCTTCTCTTCTTTGACTTCGCAGACGCTCCATCTCCTCCTGATACTCCTTCTGCTGCTCTTTTATCCGTTCAATTTCCTGTTCTAAATGATAGATATCTCTCCACACATAAGATGCTTCCAGTTCTATATTATCCTTTTTCTCCTGAAACAATTTCTCCCTGGCTAAACATTCTTTCTCCAGTCTTTTTCGTCGATCTCTCAAATTTTCCAATGCTTCATTCAGATCCAGCTCTCCATCGCCGGTCACGCAATAGTTAGCAGCAAAATTCTTAATCTCCATGGCAAGTTCTTTTCCTACCACTATTTTATTCTGGCCAACTCCAATTGTATTTTCATAATCAGACTCCTGTAGACCACCCAATAAAACATCAAGATCTCCCTGCTCCAATGACAACTCTTCTCCATCATCTTCACAGAATAAACTTGCACTTTTCGAATATTTATCAAAATTTCTATTCAGACAAAACGTTCGCCCGCCACTGCGAAAACGCAAAGTTCCCGCATAATAATTTGGATCATCCCACGGCTCATATTTGCTAAACCGGTCCGTCAGCGCTGCCCGTCCTCTTCCGCGCTCCATTCCATAGAGCATCCCCCTAAGAAAAGTATGAATCGTCGATTTTCCTGCCTCGTTCTCCCCGTAAATCAGATTGATACCTTCGGAAAGTTCTATTCTTTTTTCTTTAAATTTCCCAAAATTCTTCAGGATTAATTCTTCAAATTGCATATTTAACCCCTTTTTGAATCCAGAAGTGCTCCCACTCCTTCAAATAATGCTATATACTCCACACTGTCTTTCTCTGCATCTCTCAGACTTTCAATATATTTTCCAAGCAAATTCCCGGCATTTTCTTTTTGCAGTTTTTCAAAACGATATGCCGGTTTTGTCATATTCTGAACTTCCATAATATTGCCGTACTCATCCAGATCTTCCAGCTCCAGCTGCATGTCCTCATCACAGAATCCGGTCAAAATTATTTTATAGCAGTTTTCTACTCCATCCCCCCGGATTGCTTCGGCAACAAGATCCTTTATCTCCCGCTTTGTCATTGTCTCACTCACCGAAATTTCTTTATGAATATAAGTTCTGCTCGCAAATGGAACGAAGTGAACTTCCATTTTTTCTCCGCTAATCTGCCCGATAAAATATCCATGCGGTCCAATATCATTCTTATCTGTCGGTTCCAGCGAACCAGCATAAACAATTTTGTTTCTTTCCACTTCTTTCATTCGGTGGATATGACCTAAGGCAACATAATGATATCCAAGCTCCATCAAACGACTTTTGCTTATCGGAATATGCTTTTCATCACCGCCATGTGCAAGCAAAATTTCTATCGGCTGTTTTTTCTGCGGAAATGCATTATCATACAACGGTTCCGTTATCTCTTTTTTCGTATAACTCAATCCGTATACACTTGTTTCTATTTCTGGAAATTCTACATAATCTAACGCATCATCCAACAAAAAATACACCTGCGAAGCCCACTTGTATTTTCTGTAATAAGAATCCGTTTTTAAATAATCATGATTTCCCGCAATCAATACAACCTTCGTATATGTAAGTCTGGAAAATAAATAATCCACTTCCTTTAACTCACGCAAAAGTGGCTGTCTGTGAAACAGATCCCCTGCAATCAACAGCAAGTCTGTCTGTTCCGCTTCACATACTTGCAGCACTCTTTCAAACGTATTCCAGATTTCTTCCCCTCTATTTTTTGTGTAGGCCCTTCCAGCGTCCGGACATGCTCCAAGATGCACGTCTGCTATGTGTATGAACTTCATCTTGTTCTCCCCTTTCATCCTTCGGAAGTGTCACAATAAACCTTGTTTTCCCATTCTCGCTTTCTGCACAGATCGTCCCATCATGAAGCGTAACAATCTGTTTTGCGATAGCAAGTCCAAGACCGGCACCACCTGTAGTGCTGGATCTGGCTGCATCTGCACGATAAAATTTTTCAAATATCTTATCCAACATGTCCTGCGGTATGGTTTCTCCCTCATTTTCAAAAACAATCTTCACCTTATTTTCAATGGCAAAACATTTGATAAAAAGTATTGATTCATTTTTGCAGTAAACAATTGCATTTCTTAAAATATTATCAAATACTCTTACCAACTTATCCGGATCCGCAGGAATCATAATATCTTCTTCCGCTTCCACTTCACAGCGAAGCTTCTTCTCCTGAAGTACCCCATACAATTCATCCGCGATCTGCTCCAACATCATACTCAAATTCAAGTCCACCTTCTCAAGCGTAATATCCTGAAGGTTGAACTTTGTAATATCGAAAAATTCACGAATCAATTCACCCAGACGAATGGCCTTTTCCAGGGAAATATGGGTATAACGTGCCCTCTCTTCCTCCGACATTTCCGGATGTTCTTCCAGCATCGCCAAATAAGCTACTACAGACGTGAGCGGTGTCTTTAAATCATGTGCCAGAAAAAGCAGCATATCATTTTTCTTCTGCTCCATTTCCTGTGCCTCCCGATCCTGCCTTTGCAACGTCTGCTTAATCTGATTTAATTTCTCTTCAATTGGTTTTAATTCTTCTATCAAAATTACCGGCTCTGTAGAATCAGAAATAATATTTTCAATTCCATCTTCTACCTGAACCAGATATTTTTCAATCCTCGACAGAACAATATATAAGAAAAGCGCAAATAACAACAGAAATCCTACAATAAGGAAAAATTGTTTATTATGTCCAATCCATTTCCAATAAAGTGAAATTGCAACCTGTTCCTGTACGTGGAAAAATTGCATCACCTTCAAAAAAAGATTGGCAAAACTGTCATTATATACGCCATCTATAAAATATTCCTGAATCAGACCACCAACAAGCACCGTCACCGCTGCAATGAAGACAATCTGAAGCATAACCGTCAATTTTAATTTACGATAACTATTCTTCAATTTTATATCCAACTCCCCATACGGTTTTGATTAAATCAGTTTTTCCCGTCGGTCCACTCAACTTTTCACGCAAATGTCTAATGTGTACCATCACAGTATTGTTGCTGTTCTTATAATATGTCTCTTTCCAGACAGTTTCAAATAAAATCTCAGAACTGATGACTTTCCCTCTGTTCTCACAAAGCAGCCACAAAATCTCAAACTCCGTCGGTGTCAAAGTCAATGGCTTTTCATAATAAATGCACTCATGCGACTGCTTTTTCAAAACAAGATTTCCAAAGTCAATCACATCTTCTTCCTTGCGTACATTATCATTGTATTGTGTAGAACGTCGTAATTGTGCCTTTACTCTGGCTACCAGTTCCAGTGGGTTAAATGGTTTCGGAATATAATCATCTGCACCAAGTGTAAGACCCGTGATTTTATCAATATCACCCGTCTTGGCTGTCAGCATGATTACAGGAAATGTATGTTTCTCGCGGATTTTTTTCAAAATGGTAAATCCATCCATATCCGGAAGCATTACATCAAGAATTGCTAAATCGATTTTCGTTTTATCTATACAGGCAAGGGCCTCCCCGCCTGTATAGAATTTTAAGACATTAAACTCATTCTGCAAATATAGTTCCACTACATCCGCAATTTCTCTTTCATCATCTACTATTAAAATATTCATACTCTAAGCCTCCTCTTTCGCATGCTCCCCCTGCCGCGTGTAGTCAGCGTTTCTTCCCTCTATATCCTTCTTTCACTTCAATTTTAATGAAAATCTTCTACTGATCTTAAAGATCACAGTTATTTACTGTTCTTGGGAACGGGATCACGTCACGAATATTTGACATTCCTGTGAGATACATTATACAACGTTCAAATCCAAGTCCAAATCCCGCATGACGCGTAGAACCATATTTTCTGAGATCAAGATAGAATCCATAATCCTCTTCTTTTAATCCCAGTTCCTGCATTCTCTTCACAAGTTTCTCGTAGTCATCCTCCCTCTGGCTTCCTCCGATAATTTCTCCGATTCCAGGAACCAGGCAGTCTACTGCTGCCACTGTTTTTCCATCATCATTCAGTTTCATATAGAATGCTTTAATATCTTTTGGATAGTCCGTTACAAATACCGGGCGCTTGTATACCTCTTCTGTAAGATAACGCTCATGTTCTGTCTGAAGATCTGTTCCCCATGAAACAGGGTATTCAAATTTATCATTATTCTTTGAAAGGATCTCTACTGCTTCTGTATATGTCACTCTTGCGAAGTCAGAATTTACCACGTTACTCAAACGTTCCAAGAGACCTTTATCTACAAAGGAATTGAAAAAGTTCATTTCTTCCGGTGCATTTTCCATCACATAACGAATGACATATTTCAGCATACTTTCAGCAAGCATCATGTCGTCTTCAAGATCTGCAAATGCAATTTCCGGCTCAATCATCCAGAATTCTGCCGCATGACGTGTTGTATTAGAATTCTCTGCGCGGAACGTTGGTCCGAATGTATAAATGTTACGGAATGCCTGTGCGTATGTCTCTCCATTGAGCTGTCCACTTACCGTAAGGCTTGTCTCTTTGTTAAAGAAGTCCTTTGAATAATCAACTGTTCCATCTGGATTTTTTGGAATATTTTCCATATCAAGAGTTGTAACACGGAACATTTCTCCCGCACCTTCACAGTCACTTCCTGTGATCAGTGGTGTGTGAACATACACAAATCCTCTCTCCTGGAAGAACTTATGAATAGCATAAGCAGTAAGCGAACGCACACGGAATACTGCCTGGAATGTATTCGTTCTTGGACGGAGATGAGAAATCGTTCTCAAATATTCAAAGCTATGGCGCTTCTTCTGAAGTGGATAATCCGGTGAAGAAGCTCCCTCTATTTCAATTTCTTCTGCCTGAATTTCAAATGGCTGTTTTGCTCCTGGCGTAGCCACAAGTGTACCGCGTACAATAATTGCAGCTCCAACATTTAATTTCGAAATTTCAGCAAAATTATTTAATTTATCACTATATACTATCTGAAGTGATTCAAAGAATGAACCATCATTTACTACGATAAAACCAAATGTTTTAGAATCACGGATACTGCGCACCCATCCACCAATCGTGATTTCTGTGTTCAAATATTCAGACTGGTTTCTGTATAATTGTTTTACTGTGATGAAATCCATGTCACCAACCTCCTCTATTTATTCTTTTCAGATTTTCTCTCCATTATAACACTTTTTGTGTTGTTCGCAAATAGGTTTGTCTCATCTTTTTCCTTTTATACACAGTAAAAATACAGAGTTAGCACAAGAAAAGAAGCGTATCATTTTTTACTTTTGATACGCTTCTTTATGAAACTGCTCTAATCATTTTTTCAACCTCTTATATTTCTATATCCTTTCTTTATATTTTCTGTCCGTTTTTAAATTTAAATTTTGATTGGTCCGTACCTCGTTTTCTTAAATTTTCTTTTTTTGATTCCTTCTTTAAGTTTCTGGTGGAATATACCTCTCTTTTCTTAAATTTAATCATTTGATTTTTAAATTAAGTTTCTGGTGGTTTGTACCTTCGCTTTCTTTAAATTTGTTTTTCTTTATGGCTTTATAATACACGCTATTTTCTGATTTGTCAAGCATTTATTTTATATTTTTCAGATAATTTTAAATTATTTTTTTAATTATCAGTTTTGTATAGTCTTGCTACTTATAATCCTTCTTCCTTCCTCATGATTCGGATTTCTCTTCGTTTCTTGGCTTTCTTCCATTCTAACCTTTCTTCTTCCGTTTCTAACTCCAATCTCGGTACCGGTGAAGGCTTATCATTTTCATCCAGTGCAACCATTGTAAAATATGCGCAATTAATCAACGTTCTGTCACCATTTATATTTTCAACAAAACTGTCTATTTTTACCTCCATAGAAGTACGACCTACATACGTTAGCTTTCCTCTTAATACAATTACCTCTCTCGGATATGCACCTTTTAAAAACTGCAGGTCATCCACACTTGCCGTTGTCACATTACAATGGGCATGCCGCTTTGCCACCAACCCCGCAACTTCGTCAATCCACTGCATTAAAATTCCTCCGAACAAACGACCTGCCGCATTCAAATGATTTGGCCTGATAATATGAATCGTTTCTACAACCGAATCTGATACTTTTCTACTTTCTACTCTCATACCTGCTCCATATTCATTATCATCTATCCCCATATTTCCCTCTCCTTCGTTTTTCTATACAAATGATCTTGATATTATTCATACCACACGCTCTCAATCTTTGGCAAGTATTTCATCCGACTTGTTTACCGTAGAGAAAATAATGATCGTTCCGACAAGTGCCATGATGATACCTGCAAGCAGAATCCCAACAGTTTCGGAAGGAATCCCCTTTATCAAAAAACAGGTTGCAGCAAAGCTGGTTGCACCAGAAGATGCAGCCCATAATTTTCTCAAAATGTGCTTTGATATTCAGCACCGCTTTCCAGCGGTCAATAGTTGCCGGGTGGATTCCGTAGCGAATTGTTACATCCACGAAGCGCTTTTCCAGAAGGCAAAAACCTATGGGCAGCGCCAGGACATCACAGAGTTGGACAAGCAGATCGTAATCATCATAGATGACATTCTTGACGAACTCTGCCATAAATTCTTTGTCCTCTGGCGGCATATCAAATACGCCGATGGATGTTTCAATATACTGTATCATAAACGCGTGGGAAATGCAGATCTGCCAATATCATGGAGCAATTCTTCATTGCCTCCTTCAACCAATTCAATTCCCTGGATATTTATCATATAAATCTCACCTCGTTTGTTGTGTTTCTCCATCAATGCCGATTTATCACCAGTATATCTTAAAATCTTTGCGCATTAGTTATCTGATGCTAGATACGATTTTTCCGTCAGTTGAAATAGTCACCACTCTCCATGGAATGATTTTTCCGCTTGCCTGCAAAGCTCGTTTTACAGCCTGTTCGATCCCGCCACAACAAGGCACTTCCATCCGTGTAACTGTGACACTCTTAATATTGTTATTGACAATGATCTGGGTCAGCTTCTCAGCATAATCCTCTTCATCCAGTTTCGGACATCCAACCAAAGTAATGTGGCTGCGGATAAATTCATTGTGAAAATTTCCATATGCATATGCAGTGCAATCAGCAGCAATTAACAGATTTGCATCCTCAAAATACGGTGTACGAACCGGTACAAGCTTAATCTGTACAGGCCACTGAGTAAGCTGACTTGTTACCACTGCACTTTCCCTTGTGTCATTACAGCCTGTTCGATTTCTCCTAATCGTCTTGGACTGTGTTCCCGGACATCCGCAAGGCAGAGGTTCTGCTTCCTTTTTCTGTTTTGCGGCTAAAACTGCCGATTCATCATAAGCAGGTGCCTCTCTCTCCTCAAATGAAATGGCATCTGTAGGACATGCGGGCAGACAATCACCTAGCCCGTCACAATAATCCTCTCTGGTGAGTTTTGCCTTTCCATCTATCATCTCAATGGCACCTTCATGGCAGGCAGACGCGCAGGCTCCACATCCATTACATTTTTCTTCATCAATTTTTATAATTTTACGAATCATGGTATTTCCTCCTGTTTGATTTTATCTTTGAAAGTCCTCTTTCGATTTCTTGACTTTCTGAGGCTATCATAGTAAAATGACAAAAAAAATTCAGTTGTTTTTACAACAGAAGGATGATTTTTATGAAAAAATATATTTCTGTGTTAAAAGAGACAAAACTGTTTGCAGGAGTAAGTGAAGAGGACATATCCGCAATGCTGAACTGTCTGCAGGCGAAGCTGCAAACCTATAAAAAAGGCGAATATATACTCCGCCAGGGTGAATATGTAAATCACATCGCCGTTCTACTGGAAGGAAGTCTCATGATCCAAAAAGAAGATTTCTGGGGAAATCGCAGCATCACCAGCCGGATCGGTACAGGCGAATTGTTTGGAGAAGCCTATGCCGGCTCCCAAAACTGTGCCAGCTTAAACGATGTGATTGCCGTCAAAGACAGCGCAGTATGTTTTTTTGACGTACAAAAAATTTTGACCGTATGCTCCTCCGCCTGCAAATTTCACACTCTGGTAATACAGAATCTGTTTTTTGCCATTTCCGAAAAAAACCGAATATTAGTACAAAAGCTGGGACATATGTCCCAACGATCTACCAGAGAAAAACTGATCTCTTATCTTTCTGAACAGGCAAATAAACATGGCAGCAACACGTTTTCTATTCCCTTCAACCGTCAGCAGCTGGCTGATTTTCTGTCTGTTGACCGAAGCGCTATGTCCAAGGAGTTGTGTAACATGCGTGATGACGGATTGCTGCGATTTCATAAAAATCAGTTTACACTACTATAACCGGTTTCCTGTTGATTTATCAAAACTCTTAGTATACCGCTATTTTTCACTTTCAAATCATTTTTTTCATATGAGACCTTCAATAATAGTTATCAATTCCAAATCGGCAGGCAGCCACTGAACACTTCGCAGTAAATCCTTCGTCAGCCACTTCGCGTCTTCCGCTTCAAGTAAAGTCAGCTTTCCTTCCCTGATACTGCACCAGAAACAATCCATAGAAAGATGAAATGTAGGATAATCATATTCTATCGTATGTATCAATTCCCCTACTTCAATTTCCGTTGCAAGTTCTTCTTTGATTTCCCTCTTCAAAGCTTCCTGCGGTGTTTCTCCCTGTTCAATCTTTCCGCCGGGGAACTCCCATTGTCCTTTAAATTCTCCATACCCTTTGGCAGTTGCGAAAATCTTTTCTTCATCTCGAATAACTGCCGCAACAACTCTTATCGTTTTCATACGACTTTGTCCTCCTCATCTAGCAGATTGCTCTCCAAATACTTCAACAGGTCTTCCCTGACTGCTCGATGCATTTTCATTGTAACCTTCGTGATATCCTTCATATTTCCGCGGTTATCCATCTTTTTATCACCAACCGCCGATATGATATCAAAGGTTCCCATATAGTAAAAACTTGTTTCCGCATCACTTTTTTTGACCAACAAATGCTTTCGCTTAGCACTCATAACATCTTGCATATAGCTGCTTTCTGGTCCCTTACCAATCTGAGAATCCCATCGAAAAATCCTACTATCAGTAAATGAATCGGCATAATCCGGTTTACCTTCTGCATACTGTAATTCATCACTCTCTGCTCTCACTTTATGATAAGTAATGAAAATAAAAACATCATATCCAATCCGTTTCATTCCATACATTATGGATGAAAGATCTCGCCCACAGTTCATCAGCAAACTTACATCTCTTCTGGAATACTTTTCATAAAGTACAAACGGGTTATCTACAGTCTGATTCGTACCAAATTTATCCTGATATCTCCTAAGTCCAACACTAATCAAATCATCCATCTGCTTATAAAACTCCCTGTGCCGGAGCCTTTTAGCATAACTTACCATTCTACGGATAAACTTCGCATCATGTTCACCAATAATATCTATTTTCTTATATTTTTGATACTCCTCTTCTTTGCTAACAAAACGTCCCTCCAATACTTGAATCGCATTATCAAGTGAGCCTTCGTCAAAAGAATTCCAATAGATTTGCTTCAGTTCATCGGTTAATTCCGACATTGAAATCTGATCTGACTTAAGTAAGCGTTTTAATATTTCTAATTCATATGGTCTAACCCCACTAAGAACCGTTTTTGATAAATACTCTAATGTCAATTTCTCCTGATCAGTAATCTTTTCTCCGTAACATTCCTTTTCAACCGAAACCAGAAAATCCTGATACGTTTTAAACTCTCTGATAATTACAAGTGGATCGATCTCTCCATTTTCATAAAAATCCATGAGATATGGAACTCGTCCCAATCTGTTTCTTAATGATGTATAACTCTCTTTAATGATCGCTTTCATTCCACGAATCTTATCAATCGATCTGAAGATTTTTTCCTTTGCAACTGCATCAAAATGAACCGTAGACGCTCCTGGAATCGTACTATTACCACTAATAACATACTTTCGAATGGTATCCTGATTATATGTACGGTCACCAGAAAGAGCAATCGGAATCATAAAATTCTTCTCGTAATTGCCAATAAAATCTAGAATTACAACGAACTCTTTGCCATCCGCCTTACGGAGCCCACGGCCAAGCTGCTGTATAAAGACAATCGGAGACTGTGTTGGTCGAAGCATAATGACCTGATTCACCTCGATAATATCCACACCTTCGTTAAGAATCTCAACAGAAAAAATATAATCCAAAGGCTGAATATCCTCTATCGCATCAGCTTCATCCATTGCTAATCGCTCAAATGCTTCTGCTCGCTCATTTTCATCGGCATCTCCATTTAACGCAATGGTTCTGTAATACTTCCCAGTATCTGGATTAATCATTTTATTGAACTTGTCCGACAATTCTCTTGATTCTGCAATACGGCTACAGAAGATCAAACCTTTTACGCGATCCCCACTATAACCAAAATAGTTTGCCTGCTCTATAATATGTTTTACTCGTTCATCGCTGACAAGAAGATTAAAATCTTGTGTCGTAATTGTCTTATTCTTGCCTTTCCCATCACCGATCATAGATAAATCACTGATACCAAAGTAATGAAATGGACACAACATATTCTCTTTCATAGCCTGCTGAAGACGAATCTCATAAGCAATCTGGTAATGAAAGATTTCATATATATTTTGACCTTTTATATTATCATCTCGTTTATCTGGAGTCGCAGTCATACCCAGCCATAGTTTCGGCGTAAAATAGTTCATTATTCGTTGGTAAGTATCTGCTGCAGAATGATGTGCTTCATCCAGGATAATGCAATCAAAATCCGTTGGTTTATAGTGGTGAAGGTGTTCTTCTCTCCACAAAGTATCTCGGGTTGCGAATACGTAATCTGCATCGTAATCATGCTTTCCCGCACCTACGATGCCCATGCTAATTTGTTTATTAAATACTTTTTCATAAGAACTTTTCGCCTGTTTTGCCAACTGGTTTCTATGTACCAAAAATAACACTCTCTTAAATCCAAGTTCACGCATGGCAAATGCAGACGCATAAGTTTTTCCAGTACCTGTTGCCGAAATTAAAAGAGCTCGTTCCTCACCTAATGCCAGAATTTTTTTCAGATTAGTGATAAAACCCACCTGCATTGTATTCGGCTGAAGTTTGTACTTTTCAAGAGAAGTAATCCCCTCATCTTTGGCAGCATCTCTTTGATGCTTTACAATTTCATACTGTTGGGCATAATTCTCAATAAAGTTCTCATAATCAAGAGCATATTGTGAACCCCAAAGCCGATTGTACTCTTCCAAAATCTGCTCCGCTATTTCTCCTTGTTCTGCAGAAACGACTTTTGTGTTCCACTCTTTGCTGGTTGTGAGTGCCGCACTTGTAATATTGGAACTACCAATAATAATTCGATATATCTCTCTTTTTTTAAAAATGTATCCCTTTGTATGAAATCCTTCATTGGCAGTATCTACATCGTACATTTTTAACTGTATATTTTTAAGTTCATGCAGCTTCTTTAACGCTCTGGGTTCGCTAAAGGAAAGATAATTTGTCGTCAGTATTTCTCCTGAGACATTTTTCTCCTCTAGTTCCTTTAATGTTTGAAGAAGCGGGGTAATGCCACTCATCGTAATAAATGCCACACTAATCTGAAACTTATCGCAAGACAATAGTTCATCCTCGATTGAGGATATAACCTTCTTTCCTTCCCGAAAATTATTTGAGACAAATTGTGGCTTAAAAGCAAGATTTGAAGAAACCCTGCTATCGATATATGCAGTTTCAAAACCCATTCTAAGATTTTCATATATTTCCTGATTCATAGAATTCCTCCTACCGATGCTGTTTACTATTATAACTCACATATAAATTTTTGTCATAACCAACTTTCGATACTTGCGTTCCTGCTCCATCCGTGTTATACTCCTAATCACCCACAAGCTCACAAAAAATAAGGTTTATAGGGTTTTCCGCCGATTTCCGGCATTATGAGAAGACATAAAAGCCATCCACCGGAAGCCTTTTATGTCCGCTAAGGCGCGAGTGTTCGAGACCTTCCACTCGTAAAACAAAACTAAAGGAGAATTTCATAATGAAAAACAAAAATGTACTATTCACAACTCATGCGGCCATGATTGCCGCTATCTATGTGGTGCTCACTTACCTTTTTGCGCCATTTAGCTTCGGTGAAGTCCAGATTCGCATTGCAGAAGCTCTGACTATTCTTCCGGCATTTACACCGGCAGCAATCCCGGGTCTTTTCATCGGATGCCTTGTTGGTAATATTTTAGGCGGTGCGATTTTGCCAGATATCATCTTCGGCAGCTTTGCTACTTTAATCGGAGCACTATTCACTTATATCCTCAGAAAGCAAAGCAAATTTCTTGCCGCTCTCCCTCCGATTATTTCCAATACCATAATTGTGCCATACGTTTTAAGATTTGGCTATGGCATAAACCTTCCAATCCCATTTATGATGCTGACCGTTGGAATCGGGGAAATCATTGGCTGTGGTGTACTCGGCCTTATTCTTTACTCTGCACTCAGCAAATACAAAACATTGATTTTCAAATAGAAATATACAAGTCGCCGCCACCCGTAAAACGGGTGGCTCGGCTCGCTGGGTATAACCCCCTGACGCCGGACAGCGTCTCAAGGCGCCCCAGACTTTCTCTCCGTTCAAGTCACTATTGCA
>Ga0129315_1000465_pt1 | contig 33176 bp, 35 predicted proteins | sample Cm827metagenome_FD_94432 | JGI IMG/M metagenome (GOLD analysis project Ga0129315, IMG submission 94432) | Eastern black-and-white colobus group fecal microbial communities from Wisconsin, USA - Cm827 metagenome | ecosystem: Host-associated > Mammals > Digestive system > Large intestine > Fecal... | reverse complement strand
GTTTTTGGAAAAATCATCTGTTTTTAAGCAGTTTTCGCACAGAAAAATCCCTGTCCGACAAGCGGGCAGGGATCAACCAGACATTTACTTTGGCAAAGTGGAATTTACTTTGGCATTTGACCTCCTGTAAATCAACCGGTCTTTGTCATTGATACGCCGGCTCCAAAATCCTGTCAGATTTCCGGTTAATGGCTCCGGCTTTCCTATTCCTTCGTTGCCGTTTCTTGCTATATCTTCAATCAGCTGATTGATTTTCTTTAATGTTTTCAGGTCTTCGGTCTGCCAGTAAACATAGTCTGCCCAGCCATTTTTCGTAAAGACTTTATTCATCCGCCAATACCTCAATAAGAGAATGCTTCGAAATCTGTCCTTTCTCCAACTGTTCCTTGGATTCCATTAACCAGTCATAGTTCGCCTTATTCCCCATAACGTGCACATTTTCCATCAGATTATTGTATGCCTCTTCCGATAGCATAACGACATTCTTGTTATCCTTCCGGGTCACAATCATTGTTTCATAATCATCCGTAACCTTATCCATATAAGCTTTCATATTATCACGTAGATTCGTATAATTCACGGCCAGCATCACAATCACTCCTCTCAAACGTACAGTTTTCTGTACTTTTAGTATAACGTACATAATCCTGTACGTCAAGTATCTACCATTTATTATATGCAATTCTGTAACAGTTCAGCCATGCAGAAATGATTGTGCAAGATGACCGAGGGAGCTTGCTCACTAAGGGCAGCTTATACAAGCATTTCTATAGGGCAGACGCCCGACATGAAATAAGTTACCGGAAAACACTTATATTTGTCAGCCAATTTGTACAATCCGGCAGCTTATGAATGGGCATGGCTGAACTGTTACGTGACTCTTAAAAAATCGTGCTGCACCTACATCGAAATCCAGCCAAATGCATTTGCTACAGAGCTGATCAGAATAATTGCTGCAAATACCGGACAGAGATACTGGATCATAAAGTAAAACACCTTTTTTCTGCGGAATCTGCTTTCTCCATGCAGCACCTCCTCTTCCACACGCTTCACACCGATCACCTTCGATACCAGCAGGCAGGTTGCAATCGCTGCAATCGGCATCATGACGGAATTTGTCAGGAAATCAAAGAAGTCCAGGAACTGCATGTTGATGATCTTCACGCCACCCAGCGGGCCATATCCTAAGGAAGAAAGGGTTCCAAGCAGCAGCATGATCACACCGATTAACACCGTCGATTTCCTTCTGCCCCAGCCAAGCTCGTCCTCGAAGGTCGATACGGCACTTTCTGTCAGTGCAATCGAGCTTGTGATCGCCGCAAACAATACCAGAACGAAAAAGGCAATTCCGATGGCTGTTCCGAATCCCATGCTGGCAAATACCTTCGGAATGGTGATAAACATCAATGCGGGACCGGCCTGCAGCGTGTCCGGATCTCCACCGGAAAAGGCAAACACCGCCGGAATAATCATAAGTCCTGCCATAATAGCAATCAGCGTATCAAATATCTCTACATTTCTCGTAGAATCCTCGATAGAAATTTCCTTTTTCATATAAGAACCAAAGGTGATCAGAATTCCCATGGCAATCGACAGGGAATAAAACATCTGTCCCATCGCAGAAACTACCGTCATCCAGGAAAAATTCTCAAGATTTGGAACAAGAAAATATTTCACACCGGCAATTGCTCCCGGTCTTGTCACGGAATAAACCGTAATAATGAGGGACAACACAACAAGCACCGGCATCATAAATTTGGAAACACGTTCAATTCCGTTACGCACACCGGCAAAAATAATTCCAAGAGTAAATAACGCAAAGACAATAAAGCAGATTTCCGTGGAGGCACCGTTCGAGATAAATTCTGAAAAGTAACCATCCTCTGCAAGCCTTGCACCATTTCCAAGTGCATATTCCACAAGATATTTAATGACCCAGCCGCCGATTACTGAATAATATGGCACAATCAGAATCGGAATAATCGCATTGATCCAGCCCCCGAAAGCCAGCCATCCGGATTTGCCAAAGGACTGATAGGCTCCTACCGGGCTTTTTCCGGTCATACGTCCGATCGATGTCTCTGCCACAATCATTGCATAACCGAACGTCAATGCCAGAATAATATAGATTACCAGAAAGATACCGCCTCCATACTTTGCAGCCAGATAAGGAAATCTCCAGATATTCCCCAAGCCCACGGACGCTCCCGCCGCTGACAGCACAAAACCGATCTTCCCGGAAAAGGAACTTCTCTTATTGTTTTCATTTTTCATATGTCTTCTCCATTCCAATTAAAATCATAAGCAGTTCCAGTGTAACATATCCGCTTATGAAAGACAATGAAACGATTTTCAACGCTCATTAAGTTATGAACTGATTTTCAGCACCCATTAAGCTATGAACTGACTTTCAGCGCTCATTAAGAGGAACCATCCGAATCTCCACGCTTCCGTCCGGGTGCCGGGTAATCAGTGTTCCGCCCCTCTGGGTGTGATGCTTCAGAATCCCATTGTAGCCCAGATAATCAATCGACATGCCATACGTCATGCGGATTCCTTTATACACAACAGACAGTGTATTCAGATGATCATGTCCACAAAACATCCATTTAATTACGCCGTTTTCCACTGCCTTCCGGAAAAAGGTGCCTTCATATCCCGGAATACCAAAGTGATCGTTCACCTCTCCGATATTTCCATGCATATACGTTACACTTTTATCGCCCAGACGCATCTTTTCATAAGCCTCTTTAAATTCCGCTACAGGTATATGAAAAAAAGCCATTGCCTTCATATCCGGATCCTCCTGCTTTAACGAAAGGAGCCTGTCCATGCACCAGTCTGCCTGATCCTCATGAATGCAGTCAAATCCACTGTAAAACCAGCCGTTCTCCCCATACATATTCGAATCCAGGAACACTAGCGGAAGCAATACCCTTCCCTGTTCATCGGTCAGATTTAAGAAGTAGTTGCCGACTCCGTAAATCTCCGGTCTTCCCTTCGTAAAAATACTGTATTTACCGGATGCAAACAGCTCTGCCATCTGTTCTTTGTTATATCTGGAAAACATCTCGCAGTCATGATTTCCAAAAACCATTGCATAGGGAATCCGGAATTGATCCATAAACCGGATAAAAATCTGCGCCTGACGTTTGTTGTTCAGCGTTCCTGCTTTGGGGAAAAAGGGAAATACCGAATCTCCGGTAATGGCAATCAGATCCGGCTTTGTTTTCTTCACAATGGCACTTACCGCTTTCAGTGCAAGATGATCCCGTTTCTTAGAAAACAAACCAAATCCAAGATGCAGATCCGTAAGCTGGAGAATCTTAAAATCCCGGTCCGGTGATATTTTTAATTTAAAGGTTTCTTCGTCTGCTTTTTTGAAATTGTCCGCTGTGTACATAATCGAAATTTGTCCTTTTTATCTTATTAGTAATTTCACTTTTTATATTTTGTAACTATTCAGAGCCATGCAAAATTGCTTTCTGTTGCCATGCATATGAGAAAATGATCCAGTGGATCATTTTTGAGTTTATGCTCGCATTCATACAGAATAGCAATTTTATATGGCGAAGTAACCTCAATGAGTAAAACTTGAGCTGCGTTAGCAGCGGTTTCTAAGCTTTCATTTCAACGGCAGCATTGCACCAACCGCAGAGACGATCGTAGAAACCATCATCAGCACCTGAAACGGAACCGTTCCAAAAATGCCGCAGATCGGACTGCTTCCCACCTTTTTCCTCGACTTTCCATAGGTAAGAACCAGCATAATACTTACTAAAACCACAACACCGCTCATGATTCTTGTAAGCACAATAAAGCTGCTCACCCCGAAAATGGCAAACAGAATACAGGGAACGGTTGCAATCAGCCAGCTTACCCGGTTACCGGTTCCAACCTGCTCATGCACCACATCCCGGAGCGCCAGTGTATTTGACCAGAAGGTCGTAAGCAGGGCAAACAGGGAAAATATTCCGGCAAGAATGAGTGCCCATCCTCCGATGCTTTCCCCAAGCTGCATATAAGCAAGTTCTTTATCCACGGCTCCCTTCGTCCCAAGCAGGACGGTCAGCGTTACAACGAGGACAAAAAGAGAAGACAGACCAAAGCCTGTGAAGATCGTCTTCCGGATCCTCTTCGAATCACCGTTTAAGCCCTTTACCACCTGAATTACTGCCTGATTTGCAGAGGTGGCAAATACAACCATACTGTAAAGAGCCAGCAGGTTATTGATATGAAAAGGGGCCGTATACAGGGTGTTCAGCGGATGCAGGAATGTTCCTGCACTCATCACCGCCACGATGATCAGTAAAAGAGCCACCGAATATTTCTGTGCAATTCCCACCGCTTTCATTCCCATAAACACAACACTGCCGGCTATCAGATAATAAATAAGCTGTGCCGCCCACAGCGGAAGTCCGAACCAGTTCACGAAAATCTGTGCTCCACCGTTGATATTTCCACTGACGCCTACCATAATGGCCAGGCCATAGACTATGAACATAATCCAACTGAAAATCTTCTTCATCTTTCCATGGAACAGTTCTCCCTCGAAGCTTTTCACAAGCTGGACACCACCATTATTATAGGAAAGCTCTGCAATAATCAGATGCAGAATCACATTCACGACATAGGAAAGTGCCACCATCCAGACCACATCCCACATGCTGTTCCGGACAGCCAGATAAGGAACCGCAATAATCCCCGTCCCGATACTGTTTCCCACGATCATGCTGATTGCTTCAAATGTCGTAAGCTGTGCTTCTGAATTCATCTTTTTATCCATCGTTTTTCCTTTTCATTCATCTTTTTTATTTGCATTTTTACATGGCACTACGCTATTTATTATATTACAATATTCAATTAAATGAAAAGCCTTTCTCACACTTCGTAATTTCTCCTATATAATAGCTTCTGTTACCTTTCTTGTTCATTGTTCTTGTTCATTGCCTCTCTTGTTCGTTGCTATAATTTCCCGGAAATGTTATAATGAGGTACAAATTTTCAAGCAGATTTACAGGGGGATCGTTTTATGGGGTTAATAGATCGTGAATACATGTATGAAGATAAAGCAGATTGCAAGAAGAAAAAAGTGAAACATATGAATAAAAAAGAACGCGCAAATGAACTATGGCGTTTGTATGGTAAAAAGCATAAAACCATATTTGACAAATTAAAGATTCGGAAATTGGAAAATTTGAATCGTCTAAGTTAGTAATAATTTGAAAACGCACTTATATATGTTTATTATTGAAATATTATAATGCAGGTAAGAAACGGTATACTTTTATCTATACCGTTTCTTTTATTTATCTGTAAAAATAATTATTGGAGAATCTGCTTCAAGTCTTCCTCCGGCGTGGTGATCGGCGCAATTCCATAATTTTCTACAAGGTAGTTGAGTACATTAGTTGAGATAAATGCCGGCAGGGTAGGACCGAGACGGATGTTTTTGATCCCCAGATACAGCAGCGTCAACAGAATACACACTGCTTTCTGCTCGTACCAGGAAAGCACCATGGACAACGGCAGCTCATTCACACTACAGCCAAATGCATCGGCAAGCGCAAGAGCAATCTGAATGGCACTATACGCATCATTGCATTGTCCGATATCCATTAGCCTAGGCAGCCCTTCAATTGTTCCAAGATCCAGGTCATTGAAACGATATTTGCCACAGGCAAGGGTCAGCACCACGGTGTCCGGAGGCGTCAGCTTTACAAACTCCGTATAGTAGTTACGACCGGGACGTGCTCCATCACAGCCGCCAACCAGAAAGAAATGCCGGATCTTGCCGTTCTTTACCGCCTCAATAACCTGATCAGCCACGCCAAGCACGGTTCCATGTGCAAATCCGGTCGTGACTGTGCTGCCACCGTTGATACCGGTAAATGCCTTGTCCTCCGGATATCCACCAAGCTCCAACGCTTTTTCAATGACCGGGGTAAAATCCTTATCCTCCCCAATATGGATCATCTCTGGATAAGATACCACCGCTGTTGTGAATACACGGTCCGCATAGTTTTTCTTCGGCGGCATAAGACAGTTGGTTGTAAACAGCACCGGAGCGGGAATATCCAAAAATTCCTTCTGCTGGTTCTGCCATGCCGTACCGAAGTTTCCCTTCAGATGGGAGTATTTTTTCAACTCCGGATAGCCATGTGCAGGGAGCATTTCACCGTGAGTATAGATATTGATCCCTTTGCCCTCTGTCTGCTCCAAAAGGAGCTTCAGATCATGCAGATCATGACCGGAAATAACGATAAACGGTCCCTTTTCCACGGTCAGCGGAACCGTAACCGGTACGGGTGTCCCATAGCTTTCGGTGTTCGCCTTATCCAGAAGCGCCATGCATTTCAGGTTTTTCTCTCCTACCTCCATAACAACAGGCAGAAGCTGATCCATCCCCCAGTCCTCTCCTACTACATAGAGTGCCCTCGCAAAGAACCGGTTCACATCCTCGTCCGTATAGCCCAGTACCAGCGAATGATGCGTATAGGCAGCCATGCCGCGCACACCGAAAAGAATAAGGGATTTGAGGCTTCGGATATCCTCCTGTGCATTCCAGACATTCTCCATAGCATAATCGTCACATCGCCCGCAAAGCCTTTCCGTTTCCTTATGCACCTGATCCATGCGTTTACGTAACGTCTTTTCATTGAAATCCACATTGGTAACTGTCGCAAACAATCCTTCAATCATCATCCGCCATGTATCCGCACCTACCTCCGACGCCTCATGGATTCCACGCGCCAAAGCCACCAGTGCACCGGTCAGTTCATCCTGAAGCTTCGCCACATCCGCAGTTTTTCCACATACACCTGCTGCTCCCGTACAGCCGCCGCATCCGGCCGTCTGCTCACACTGATAGCAAAACATCTTATTATCCATTGTTTTTCCTCCTGCATTCTTTGATTAAAAATCTCTTTTTTCTGGTTTGTTTTTATTTCCCAGATCATTCTTTTTCTATAATAGTGTGTCCCCGCATTTGCGGTCTTATTATAAGATTATAAAAAAGCAAATGAAAGGAACGCAGATAAATCACACATTATTTTATTAATTTATTTATTTATATATGGAATATGTCATATTATAAATATACCATTTCGTTATGATGCAAAGGGGAAAGCATATGAAATACACTTTAGATTTATTAGACAATATGGAAGGTCATGAATTTGAGTATGCAGTAGCTGATCTGCTTAGGCACAATGGTTTTCGTGAAGTTCAAATCCCGTCTGATTGGCTTCATAGCCTCATGCTCCTCATTTTGGGAAAGTGTTAATAGTTGCAATTTCCCGTATTGATGTTCTTGTGCAATTGACGGAAGTTTTTGATGTGACACTGGATGATCTTGTGGTGATTAAGTAGGTGTAAAGTATTAAAAGGAAGAGCAGGTTCTTTAGAGAATCTGCTCCTCCTTTTATCAAATGTCCATATTTCATTATTTAAGAAGTTCGTCCAGATAATGTTCGTCTTTATTATGGGAACCATTATGCTTGTGGTATTTTTTGATACAGTCTACAAGAAGCTTTGGATTTGCCCCGAAATATTCCGTGTAGAAGGCCGTACTGTTATCATAGTTTCTTTTTCCGAGATATATATATTCTTTGGCAAAGGTTTTTGCTTTCATCGAAGATTTTAGTTTTTCGAAGTCTTGTTCAAGGTTTTCGGCCAGAATAAAAAGCATTTCTAATTCTGGCTTTGTACAATATTTATCCACGGAAAGTATTTTGTCCTTATACTCCGATGGAATGACAAGCTTATCACTTTGCTTATCACCGATTCTGAGGATCCGTACCTGACCTGGATAGATATTTAATTCCGTTTTTACCTGTCCGGAGCTCTTTATTTGCCTTGCGTGGTAAGGCGTTAATCCAAGCAGATCATCTTCAGTAAATTTTAGAAGATCATTTTCGAGAAGAATTTTTATGATTTCTTTCTCGTTTGGACCTTCACACATGATCAGGAGTTTTTCCATACTTTCAACTCCTTTTTAAGCTGCATCAGTTCATCGTAATTGACAGCGGTTTGGAACACATTATTATAAAACTGCCTGCTTTTTAATAACTCCGATCTGATATTGAACCCATCGTACATATTAGTAAGATAAACCTTATCGTTGGACTTGGCAATATAGATATTATCCTGCCGGTTAAAAAGATCCAAAAGCTCGCAATAGTGTGTCGTGAAGATAAGTGTTGCATTATTTCTGTTAACAGTTTTATCCTTATAGAGACTGATCATGTTCTCGACCAGTGTTTTGTGAAAATGATTTTCAATTTCATCAATAATTAAATCGAATCCCTGCTGGAGAGAGGCAGCCATCAAAATATATAGAAGCATTCCTTTGGTGGTGCCGCTTGACAGCATATAAATCAGTTCCTTGTCGGAAACAGTTTTTGTTTCGTTGCAGAAAGAAAGTTTAAAGTTGTGATCATCCAGCATTTGAAGATCGTGGATATTCTCGTCAAATATGGAGATAACCTTTACTAAAAGTACCGGGCGAATATGGTAATCTTTCAGGGTTGCAAAGATGAGCCGATAGGTGTCGGCACCATTTCCAAAGCTGTCAAAATAAACTGCCCTTGTTTCTTTCTTTTTTAAAACAAAGAAAAGAATGGAGGTATCTTCGGGAAGTTCACCGGTTATTTCTACATCAACAAAATCTTCGTCATGATAGAGATCCTTTGTCTTGCTCTTATAGTATTTCTTTTTGCGAAGTCGCTGCTTCATAAAAATCGCCTTGGAAGCAATACTGTCTGCGTTTTTTAAAATGGTTTCATAGCGGTAAATAAATCCATCATGATAAAAATCTATGCATAATTCAACATTTTCATAGCTGTATGGTTTCCCATCCAGACGGAAATCGCTCAGAATAGAATAGCATGCATCAAGAAGTTCAACTGCGGTGGTTTTGCCGGAAGCGTTTTTGCCGATAAAGGCCATTGTATTATAAACGTGAAGGTCATCAGCAATTTCTTGCAGCTCGTATTCTTTATCTTCAGCAGTCTTTTTGGACTTCGAAACAAAATCTATCTCGAAAGAGTCATTACAATTTTTAAAGCCATTTGCAATTACATGCAAAAGTTTCATGGTATATGCCCTCCTTTATCACTTATTATAACAACAAATCGAACTTTAAACAATAAAAATGTTTAAAATACGATTAAAGGTTGAAAATACTTATTTAGTAGATGATATGATGTGGATTCTGTTTTGAATCAGTTTTTATATAGGATATCCGAATCGTTAGGCTTTACCAATAATGGAACAAAATGGAACAACAAATTTGGGGTTGAATTCAAGCATGAAAAAAGCCGAAATCCCTTGATTTTACAAGGAACTTCGACCTTCAACTAAACACATGCGCCGACCGAAGCGGAGCGAAGACCGCACAAGATCCGGGGGATCTTGGTCCTGCGCCGACCGAAGCGTGCGCTAGAGGATTCGAACCCCCGACCTTTTGGTCCGTAGCCAAACGCTCTATCCAGCTGAGCTAAGCGCACATTTCTTCGTTGTCATATCCGACAACAAAAAATATTTTATTATATGAAACAAATTTTGTCAAGCGTTTCGAAACATTTTCGAAATATTTTTATGAATTATTTTTTGCAACCATTTTCAAAATATTTTCCAGATTTTTCAAATTTATTTAGCTTTATTTATCCCTGAATGACATCGAAACCAAATTTGTTCTTTGCTGCATCCTGAATCAGGGTCGCCACCTGCTCTACGGTATAGCTTCCGGTATTAATACACAGATCACTATCCAAGGTTGCATTCTGGTAACCCGGAATATATCTCTTATGATAGCTCTCTCTTGCCTTGTCTACTGCAGAAATCGTTTTAACTGCTTCCTTCTCGGTCATGCCAAGCCGTTCCACACAGTTCTTCAGACGTACCTCATAGGGAGCATAAAGGTACACCTTAAGTAGATTCTTCTCATTGCGGAGACAGTAACCACCACAACGGCCCACGATAATGCAGGATTCCTTCTTGGCAAAATCCTGAATAATACTCTGCTGCACCTTGAAAAGCTCGTCCTTCACTGCCGGAACACCAAGTCCTAACGGGTACATCCGGTAAGAGAATTTGGAGCTGATCCCCTCCTCTTCATCACTGATCTGACGAATGGAAGCATTCATACGCTTTGCCGTTTCATCTACAATATCTCTGTCCAGGAATTCAATGTGAAGCTGTTCTGCCAGTTCCTGTGCAATTGATCTTCCCATGGAAGCAAACTGTCGGGAAATGGTAATTGCATATTTTTCCATTTTTGTCCTCCTGCTTTGCCCTTAAAGCACCTTGTTTAAGAAGCTGATGGTTCTGGGCTCCTTGGGATTTAAAATTACTTCCTGTGGAGTTCCTTCTTCTACAATATATCCGCCGTCCATAAAGATGACACGGTCAGCAACCTCTCTTGCAAATCCAATCTCATGCGTTACGATCACCATGGTCATACCATCTGCAGCAAGCTGCTTCATAACAGCCAATACCTCTCCAACCATTTCCGGATCCAGCGCAGAGGTCGGTTCATCAAACAGCATGATATCCGGCTTCATGCAGAGCGCTCTTGCGATGGCAACACGCTGCTTCTGTCCACCGGAAAGCTGGGACGGATAGGAATCTGCCTTTTCCAGAAGATCGACTCTCTTAAGCATTTCTTCTGCACGGGCTCTTGCTTCCTTCTTATCCGCTTTCTTTAATTCCAACGGAGCAAGCATCAGATTGTCCAAAACATTCATATTATTAAACAGATTGAAGTGCTGGAATACCATTCCGATGTTCTCACGCACTTTATTCATGTTTACTTTCTTTGCTGTAATATCAATATCATCTACAATAATCGTTCCTGCCGTTGCGTCCTCAAGACGGTTCAGGCAGCGGAGAAAGGTCGATTTACCGGAACCGGAGGGTCCAAGAATAACCACTACCTCTCCTTCTGTAATTTCCGTAGAGATATCCTTCAGTACTTCGAGATCTCCGAAGCATTTCCGGAGCTTATCTACTTTAATTTTGATTTTCTTATCTGTTGATTCCACGGTTCATCCTCCTCTCTACGAGCTTAGCCAAATAGGAAAGAATCGTAATCACGATCAGATACATGATACCGACAATTGCCCATGTTTCAAACGCCTTGAATGTATTTGCCTGTACCTGCTTGGCTGCCAGAACGAGTTCCGGGAAACCGATAACAGACAGAATGGAAGTATCCTTAACCGTGATGATGAACTGGTTAATAATACTTGGAATCATGGTACGGATTGCCTGTGGAAGAATGATCTTTCTCATCGTCTTCCAGTACGGAAGTCCGAGTGATCTGCCGGCTTCCATCTGGCCGATATCCACAGACTGGATACCGGCACGGATGATTTCAGCCATATAAGCACCACAGTTTAAAGCGAGACAAACGGTTCCTGCCTGCAGAGCCGATAAGGTAAATCCTCCGCCAAATCCCAGAATATTATTGATGAGATAAGGAATACCGAAGTATATGAAAAACGCAAGCACAATCATCGGAACACCACGTATCACAAATACGAAGATATTCGAGATAATATTGCACGCTTTATTTTTCAATACGCTGAGCAGACCAAAGATCATACCCAGTATACATGCAAAAACCAGACCTAAGAATGCCAACAGCAGGGTACGCCCCATTGCTGTGAGAAGCATGTTTCCGTAGACAGTAATAATTTTAACCATATTGCCTCACCCTTTTATTATTCGCCTAAATACTTAGCGATGATCTCGTCATAAGTGCCGTTAGCCTTGATATTAGCAAGACCCTTATTGAACATATCAATTAATTCCTGATTGTCTGCATTGAAGATTGCAAAACCATATGCTGCAGGATCATTTCCTGTACCGTCAACGATTTCCATTCCGATACCGGTATCCTTAATGTTGCTTGCCATGATCGGTGTATCATCGAAGCATGCTGCAACCTGGCCACCTACAACTGCCTGATACATGGTCGGTGAATCTTCAAAATAAGTAACTGTGAAGCCATACTGATCTGCAAGGCTTTCTGCATAGGTTGCACTCATGGAAGCGGTCTTAACTGCAACAGACTTGCCATTCAGATCTTCAAAGCCTTTAATGTCAGATCCGGCTGCAACAGCCATACTCTGGTTTGCATCATAATATCCATCGGAAAAGATCCATCCGGATTCTTTACGCTCGTCAGTAATGGAAGCACCTGCGATCATACCATCAGCCTGACCTGCCTGACATGCTGCGATGGAAGCGTCCCATCCAAGAGACTGTACTTCATACTGGAATCCCTGATCCTTAGCAACTGCAGCAAGAATATCCATATCAATACCTACGAAATCTCCGTTGTCATCTGTGTACTCGAAAGGCTTGAAAGCTGTATCAGTTGCTACAACCCATACCTTATCAGAAGTTGCTGTGTCTGCAGTCTCTTCTGTTGCTTCCGTAGCAGCGTCTGCTGTCTCTGCTGCGTCTGCTGTTTCTGTTTCAGCTGTTTCTGTTTCAGCTGCTTCTGTTTCAGCTGCTTCTGTTGTGGTGTCTTCTGTTGTTGCGGTGCTATTAGAGCTTCCACATGCAACAAGACCCATTACCATGGCTGCTGCCATAATAAGTGCAAGTGTTTTTTTCTTCATAATATTGTCCTCCTTTTTATGAATTGTGAAGCTTGCGTCTTCACAAAATCTATCCTAAACGGCGCTATGCCGTAACAGGATCATCTTAACAGGCATCCACGAATGCCTGAACGAGCTTTAAGCATTCCGGATCCTTCTCAAAAGCAAATTCCGGATGCCACTGTACACCTACAATGAATTTCTTATCCGGGATACAGATCGCTTCTATGAGTCCGTCCTCGGAATAAGCCATTGCTTCCGCACCGGGCGCCAGCTCCTTCACTGCCTGATGGTGATAACTGTTCACGCTATGCTCTCCTGCTCCGATCATCCCGGCAAGAAGACTTCCTTCCTTCACGGTTATCTTGTGGACTCCCCGGTCGTAAGGCGGTGTCATATGATGCTCTGTCTCTGACGGATGCTGGGTATCGAGATCCTGATATAAGGTTCCTCCAAGACTCGCATTCATAAACTGAATACCACGGCAGATGCCAAATACCGGAAAATCCTTCTCTACTGCACGTTTCAACAGATATGCTTCCATGACATCACGGGTATGACAGCACTGACCGCATTCGGGAATAGCTTCTTCTCCATACACAGCAGGATCCACGTCATGTCCACCTGTCAGAAGCAGACCGTCACACATGCCTAAGCACTGTTCCAGCTCCTCTGTATCTTCCGTAAGGGGAAGCATGACCGGTAATGCACCACAGCGTTCAATCACCTTCATGTATCCGGGAAGCATCCAGTAGCTTTCCTTTTCTTCATCATATAACGGTATCAGACCAATTACCTTTTTCATTCTGTATCATCTCCTGTGTCAGAGGCTACTGGCTGATGTTCACCCAAAAGCCTGCTACCTTCCTTTGGGGAATATCCCTGCGGAGCTTTTTACTTTACAGAAAATACCGACGGAATTTTCTGTAAACAAAGAAAAAGGGGGCTGCAAACTGTAGACCCCTTCGTCTGTTAAAAGATTATCACATTATGTTATTGATTTCAAGAGTTTTTTGTATCTATTCAGAGCCATGCAAAATTGCTTTCTGTGAATGCTTGCATTCAAACAGAAAAGCAATTTTATATGGCGAAGTAACTCCATTCCCTAATATCGCACATAGGGGCCTCCACCGCAGCACAGGCCACCGCCACCGCAGCAAAGATTGCAAAGCAGATTGGCAATACACAGCTTCAGACAGAGATTTCCATTCCCTGCAACCGGACTGCCATAGGTGTATTGACGCTGCTGGTACCAGCTTCCTCCATTTTCAAACCGGTTCACCAGATTCCGGTATTCACTGTTATTCGGCTCCAGCGCCGATGCGCGTTTGGCATGCTCCAATGCCGATACCTGATTACCGAGCCCCGCATGTGCGAGTGCACTATAATAATACCACCGGGCATTGCGGCTGCCTTCCTCCATATTATCCAGAACCGTCCGGGCTTCCCTATAATAACCGCTTCTTAAATAGTTTCCTGCTGCACGCAGGTAATTATCCTCTTCGTAGCCGGTATTGCTTCCGGTATAGGAACCCTGTCCAAAGCCACCGAATCCTCCGAATCCACCAAAACCGCCAAAGAAATCTTCAAAATCTCCATAATAACCGCGGTTTCCGTAGCCGCCCTGCTGTCCACTGCCATAGCTTCCGGAGCCGGAGCCATAACTGCCCTGTGATCCCCCATAGCCATAACTGCTGCCTCCACCGGTGCGTTCCTTCATAATCTGCTGGTACGCCTGCTGGATCTCCTTAAACATTTCCTCTGCCTGATCCTTATTCGGATTATTGATATTTGCATCCGGATGATACTTCCGGCTCAATGTTTTATATGCTTTTTTAATTTCTTCTTCAGTGGCGTTCCTGGATACACCAAGAACCGTATACGGATCACGCATACTTCCCTCCATCTCCGCGCCGGCTCACCAGCCGTAACTATTCCGGCAGCTGTTCCGCTGTCTCACAGTTATCTGTTTTGATATAACAGTTTCACCATGCCATTCATAAGCTGCCCTTAGCAGGCAGGCTCCCACGGTCATCCTGCACAATCATTTCTGCATGGCTGAACTGTTACATTTTGATTGATTCGCGCGCTTCTGATTTACTGCCTCGTAACGATACCAGACTCCTGAATAAATAATATTCCTCAAAATTTCCACATTGTCAAGGATCGGAAGCTTTTCGAACTCTCTCGAACATTCTGCCATCATCATGGTAAGAATCGTCCGTACCTCCTCTTCAAAGTCCGGATCGTCACACTTTGCCGTAAAAGGATTGTATCTTCCCTTCCCACGGTCTTCGTACACATCTTCATATGCATCCAGAAGATAAATAAACTTGCCAAGATAAAATCCCATGTTTCTCAGGGATTCCTCCCATTCATCCGCCTTCGGTGCAAGAACTTCACTCATAATTCTTCCAAAAATCCCCGCCATCCGGTCAATATCAGCAGACTGCTTATTTTCTTCCCTAGACAGCTCCCGCAGCAGATTTTCAATCCGCCTTGCCTTCTCCGGATATTTGTTATAAGCCCTATGATATCCCCTTTTAAGCAGTTTTGCATAGGTAAATCCGGTTAATTTCTTTTCATCTGCCCAGTCATCCATACATTTATAATAAGAAAGCAGAACATTCATATCTGCTCCATACTCTGTATAAATGGTCTGTCTCGTCTGATGCTTCTCAAACGGGTGTGCCACACAGTTCACAACATCCTCACTAACCTCCGGCTCGTAAAGACTGCTTAACAGCATGACAGCAAAGGTCATATCGTAAGTCAATGTCAGCTGTCCTGTAAATCCATACTGCTTCTTAAGCATCTGGCACAGACCGCAATAATAGGAATGATAAATATCAAACTCTTTAAATTTCATATCACCCTTATTAATAATCACATATCCAAACACGACTTCACCACCTGTCTGTCCATTCTTTCCAATCTGCTTTCAAAGCCAGCACATCAGCTCTTCTTGATAAACTTCGTTCCGCATTTGGGACATCGGATTTCAATCCTGCCCTTGCCTCTCGGAACCCGGATCTTCTGTCTGCAGGTCGGACACCTGTATATATGATGTGTCTTCAACTGCTTAAAATGATTCTTCGTCCTTGCAAAAAAGTTCTTTACTTTATATTCCTGCTTTAAATAAAAATTATTCTCCTGCTGCCTCTTATAATAGTTTCTGGACAGAAGCCGGAAATACATATAAACAATCAGTACAATTGCAATGATATAGGTAAACGGCACTCTGAAAAAGGATAAGAGAATAAAAACAAATGTCAGAACCGACAAAAATCTGGTAAAGGCGTCTGCGCCTCCCGCTCCGTATCTTCCCTGCATAAACCGGTAAATCCGTTCCCGGAATTTCATAATTCTTCGCCTCCTAAGCTGGATTCCTTACTGATTCTTTTTCCCATGTTACAGACTTTTATACTAAAAATCAATGAATTGCATCTAAACGTTTCTTAAAATTTTATAAACAAAATGTCCTGTTTCCTCATCGGAAACAGGACGTCATTCGACTTCTTATCATTCTCATCTGCAGGCAGCAGAATTCTGCCATCAGTCTTCGGATTCATCATCCTGCTCTGCTGCCACTGCGGAAACCACAGAAGAAACCACTGCAATGACAACTGCAAAAATAATGATTAATAAACCGCCACCTAATAATAAAAATTCCATCTGTCAGCCTCCTTATAAACTACTTTTTATAGTGTACACGATACCGGAGGTTTTTTCAAGACAGTATTGAATGGTATTTCAAAAGTATTTTGAAAGTATTCCCAAAGGGTCCCTTACAGGATTTTATTTACTGCAGATACCAGTGCATCTATAGAACTCTGGATAATATCGTCCTTGATGCCGACACCCCAGTACATCTTATCCGCATGCTGGATGCCTACAAAAGCGGCTGCCTTGGATGAGGATCCCATGGAAATTGCATGCTCTTCGTATACGGAAAGCACATAAGCAATACCAAACCTCTGCTTCAATGCTTTGCTGACTGCATCCAGACGTCCATTACCGGAGGCCTTGACGGTTTCTGTTCCATCCGCAGTCTTAATGGTAACCGCAGCTTCAATGTCACCCGGTTTTTGTACGAAATGACATTCCGGGATATCGAACCTGTCACGTACCGTAACATAATGGGACTCAAAGATTCCGAAGATATCAGCCGGCGTCAGCTCACTGTGCTTCTCATCGGAAATACCCTTAATAAGATAACCAACCTCTTCTCTCATATCCTGTGGCAGGGCAATACCAAAGTTCTGCTTTAAGATAAATGCAACGCCACCCTTACCGGACTGGCTGTTGATACGGATGACATCGGATTCGTATTCACGTCCGAGATCCTTCGGATCAACCGGCAGATACGGAACAGTCCACTTGTCTCCACTCTTTCCTTCCTCCCACCATGCCATTCCTTTGGAAATCGCATCCTGATGGGATCCGGAGAAGGCGGTGAATACCAGATCGCCGGCATAAGGAGTACGTTCATGCACATGCATACCGGTCAGACGCTCATAGGTTTTACGGATCTTCATGATATCGCTGAAATCCAGTCCGGATTCCACACCGTGAATGGTCATATTCATTGCAACCGTTACGATATCCACATTACCGGTTCTTTCACCGTTTCCAAACAGAGTTCCTTCCACACGGTCTGCACCTGCCAGAACGCCAAACTCGGCATCGGAGATACCGCAGCCTCTGTCATTGTGAGGATGAACGCTCAGTACCACGCCATCACGATATTTGAGGTTCTTATGCATATATTCCACCTGTGTTGCAAACACATGCGGCATCGCATTCTGTACCGTTGTCGGAAGATTTACAATCACCTTGTGCTCCGGGACCGGCTGCCATACATCCAGAACGGCATTACATACCTCCAGGGCATATTCCATTTCCGTTCCATGGAAGCTCTCAGGGCTGTATTCAAAGGAGAAGCTTCCATCGGTATGATCTGCAATATCCTTCAACAGCTTCGCACCGTCTATGGCAATCTGCTTTACTTCTTCTCTGGACTTCTTAAACACCTGCTCCCGCTGTGCCAGGGATGTGGAATTGTACAGATGTACAATCGCATGAGGCGCCCCCTTTACTGCCTCAAAGGTCTTCTTAATGATGTGCTCTCTGGCCTGTGTCAATACCTGAATGGTAACATCATCCGGAATCATATTCTTCTCAATTAAAGCACGGACGAACTGGTACTCGGTGTCAGAAGCAGCCGGGAAGCCCACTTCAATTTCCTTAAATCCGATCTTTACCAGCATGGTGAAAAATTCCAGTTTCTCTTCAAGGCTCATCGGCTCAATCAATGCCTGATTCCCGTCACGCAGATCCACGCTGCACCAGATCGGCGCCTTTTCAATCGTGTCCTTCTTCACCCAGTCATAGGTCGGGGTTGGCGGTAAAAAGTACGTTTTTCCATATTTCTTTGCTGCATCCATGATTTGTTCTCCTTTTTTCTTATTTCGATTTATTTGTTTTGTTTTCTCCTTGTTGCAGACCCGCAGTTGCTTAATTCTTACTTACAGCAGACTCGCAAATTCGTGCTTCGCACTCCATGCCCTGCTACGCATGGCATTTGCCCATTGATGTGTGCAGGAAAAACAAATGTCTGCTACACAGCCGCTTGTTTTTCCTTTACACACATCAAAAAGTCTCTATGAAATCTCCCCCTCAGAGAGATTTCATAGAGACGTAAATTCAATCTACGCGGTACCACTCTACTTCACGATTCCTCGTGCACTCGTCAGCACTAACATGCCTGCTCCTTTCTACGGCGGAGACTCCGTCCGAACCTACACAGAAACTTCTGCCCGATTAACTGGTCATGCTTCCTTCAGCCGGCTGCTCAAAGGTGAGTTCCTAATTCACTTCTGACTGCCTCGCACCACCCGGCAGTTCTCTGCTTTCCAGATCCTTACTACTATTCCTTATCATCGCATTTATGCGCTATTCAATTACCAGTTAATCATAACATATGCCCCTTGAAGTTGCAAGTGCTAAATTTCTTATACCCTTTCTTATGCCCCTTATGCCCTTCGTGGCAGTTATGACACCTCCGTCACCGTAAGGACTCCTTCGTTCACCACAAACGAAATATTCTGTCCGGCAAAGCTCAGTCCATACTGTCTTTTCTCGTCCCTGTGATACGATGGGCGCGGATCCTGGGAAAGGAGCTTTCGCAGTGCTTCCTGCCGGTCCGCCGGAATCCGGTCAAGAAATTCCTTCGGAATTACAACCTCCACATGATAATCCTTCGCTTCTCCTGCAAATCCATCCAACGCATCCGGATGACAGTCTGCATAGGGCAGATACGGTTTGATATCATAGATCGGTGTCTGATCCCGCAAATCTACGCCGGAAACCTCAAGCACCGGTCCTTCTATCGTTTCCGTAACCGCATCCAGATGTACCGAGGATAAGCCTATGGGATTCGGCCGGAAGGGTGATCTCGTTGCAAAAACTCCCACTCTGGTATTTCCACCGAGCCTCGGCGGACGCACGGTTGCATTGAAATGTGACCGGTCCACTCCCTGAAACTCCCACAGAAGCCAGATGTAATTGAAGCCTTCGAGCCCCTTAACGGCATCCATGGAACGATATTCCGATTCAAATATAATTTTCCCCTTCAGCTCCTTCACAAGACCGCTCTGCCTTGGGATGCCGAATTTTTCCGGGAGATCTGTATGAATATATGCGATTGGTTTCATCTGCCCCTCTCCTGTCCGTTTCCATTCAGATCTCGATCTCACCTTCAAATACCGTCGTTGCAGGACCGGTCATATATACAACATTTTCTTCTCTGTCCCAGAAGATTTCCAGGTTACCGCCCAACAGCTCTACCGTAATGTCATCTTCCGTCAGTCCGTTTAAGATACTGGCAACCGTAACGGCACAGGCACCGGTTCCGCAGGCAAGCGTTTCACCGGTTCCGCGCTCCCACACACGCATCTGCACCCGCTCCCTGTCAAGAACCTTTACAAATTCCGTATTGACTCTCCGCGGGAAACGCTCGTGATGTTCAAATAACGGTCCGATCTTCGCCATTGTCTCATCATCAATCATCTCGTCCACATAGACAATTGCATGCGGATTTCCCATGGAAACGCAGGTCATGCGGTATTCCCTTCCATCGACTGCGATCGGTGTGTCAACTACAGGAGACTGACTGGCCACAACCGGAATTTCTGCGGCTTCAAGAACCGGAGAGCCCATATTGACACGCACCTTCGCAACCTTTCCGTCTTCAACGGTCAGCTCCAGATATTTAATCTTCCCACAGCTCACAATCGACAGGGAGGTTTTCCGGGTAAGGCCATGGTCGTACACATACTTTCCGACACAGCGGATTCCGTTTCCGCACATCTCGGAACGGCTTCCATCCATGTTGTACATTTCCATCTCGAAGTCTGCCACATCACTTGGATTAATGAAAATCACACCGTCCCCGCCGATTCCAAAATGACGGTCACTCAAAAACTTTACAACCTCACTTTTACGTTCTGCAGGGATGATCTCCCGTGCGCCGTCCACATAAATATAATCATTGCCGCAGCCATGCATTTTTGTGAATTTCATTGCATAAATCTCCCTTCTTAAAAATACTATAGTAAAAAAGATATCTTAAAGGATTTCCCATGAGTGCCAAAACCAAAATCATCGTACTTCGTATGAAAGAATTAATTTATACCGGTATCTTTATTGCGCTGGGTCTTCTGCTCATCATTCTCCTCATCGTTGTTTTTTCACCGAAAGAGAGCGAAGAAGCCGCTTCTCCCACACAGGAACCCACTTATGTACCAGGTATTTATACAACCTCTCTGATGCTCAATGACCGCACTGTCGATATTGCTGTAACCGTAGATGAGAATAATATCAATGACATCCGGATGGTAAACCTGGATGAAGCCGTGACCACCATGTTTCCTCTGCTCGAACCGGCCTTTGATGATCTGGCAAATCAGATCGTGCGCAACCAGTCCGTCAGTGATATTGCCTATTCGGATGACAATAAATATACCTCGCTGGTATTACTGGATGCGATTAAGACCTCGCTTGGCAAGGCAAAAACCGGGGTGCACTAAGCTCAATCTGCGCCTCCGGCTTGCTTTCACTAAGTGCTCTACAAGCATAAGACAACAGTATCACTTACTGTTGTCTTTTCTATTCCCTGTCCTATCTGGCTTTCCTTAATAAGCCCTTCAGCTCCTCTACGGAAAACTTATAGGCTGTATTACAGAAATGACAGTTAACTTCAATTTCCTGTCCGTCATCAATCATATCCTGAATGTCCTTCTTCCCGATACTGATGATTGCTTTCTCTACCCGGTGCTTGCTGCAATCGCAGCGGAATTCACAGGGACTCTGTTCCGTGATCACCGGATCCATCCCGGCAAGCAGCATCTGCAGCATTTCTTCCGGTGTCTTTCCCTCATCGAGAACCTTCGTTACTGTAGAAAAATCTGCCAGATTTTTTTCCAGCTGCCCAATCACCGCTTCCTCGGTAAAGGGCATCAGCTGGATGATAAATCCGCCCGCCTGCTTCACGGTATTGTCCTTTTCCATCAGAACACCGAGTCCGACGCTGGACGGCACCTGCTCCGATGTTGCAAAATAATAAGTAAGGTCTTCCGCAATCTCTCCGGATTGAAGCCCGGTCTGTCCGACATACGGCTCCTTTAATCCCATATCCTTAATGACGCGTAAAAACCCATTGCCGATCGCCCCTCCGACATCAAGCTTCCCGGCAAGGCTCGGAGGCAGCATGATCTGCGGTTCAATGGCATAGCCCTTTACATGACCTCCGGAATCTGCGGTCACAGTCATTCCCTTTAACGGACCATCACCGCTGATCTGTAGGGTCAGCAGATCAGCCTCTCCCTTCAGCATCTTTCCCATCATCACAGCTCCCGTCATCAGGCGTCCCAATGCTGCGGTTACCACCGGGCTTGTATTATGAACCTGTCTTGCATGTTCCGTTAAATCCCTTGTTGTTGCAGCAAAAGCCCGGATCTGGGCATCTGCCGCCGTGGCTCTTACAATATAATCCATTCTTCTGCCTCTCTTTACTGTTCACGGATACCTCTGTGTGAACCATCATTGTTTTCCGTGCTCCCTTGCAATCACATAGATACGCTCGCTGGTTTCTGTCGGAGCCTTATGTGTCTTCTCATCCAGGGCTGTCACGAAGATAAGCCCTGCCTTTTCAAGGAAGGTCTTCATTTCCTCCAGGGTATACCCCCGCTGATAATGGGTCTCCGTAAACCTGCGGTACAGATCGTCCTCCTGACGCTCAAACACTGTTACATCGTATTCGTTGATATGATCCTCACAGCTATAGAAATTCTCCCAGATAAAGCTGCAATCCTCACGGTTTTCGGCAATCGTGGCATCACCGATCACCTCTTCATATTTATAAATCGTATTAAAATCAAAGATAAAAATCCCACCGGGAAACAGGTAATTGTTCACCAGATGGAAGGTCTGAAGCACATCCTCATCCATCAGCAGATAATTCAGGGAATCACAGACACTGACAACGGTTCCGACCGTACTGTACAGATCCAGCTCCCGCATATCCTGACACAGATACAGAATATCACTCCTAGTCTCAAACTTCTTATCCAGGGCGATCTGCAGCATCTCTTCGGAGCTGTCCACCCCAATCATGTCATAGCCCTTTTCATATAAAAGCTCAGTGATCGTTCCGGTGCCGCAGCCCAGATCCAGTACCAGATTCCGTTCCGAAATCAAGGCATCCTCGGTCACTCCGGGTTCTTCCTGCACCTCTTCAAATTCCTGTACTTCTCCGGATTCCGGCGCTTCTTCAAGTTCCTGCACTTCTCCGGATTCCGATACTTCTTCGAATTCCGGTATATATCCGGATTCCGGTGCTTCTTCAAGTTCCTGTATATATCCGGATTCCGGTGCCTCTTCAAGCTCCTGCATTTCTCCCGGTTCACGTACCGGACGGCTCACACCGTAAGCTTCAATCAATGAAGCAAGAAAATCTGCCCATTCTTCATACGGGACATCTCCCATAAAGGTATCATAAACTTCCGCAAAATCCGTATATGCTTCCATTACAATACTCCCTTCTCTTTAGCCAAGCAGTGCCCCCGCTGCTCCAAAGACGCCCATGCTGGCTGCCATCATAATTACACCGGCAAGCAGCACACCAAGCATTACGGCAATCACACTGTCCTTAAACTTCATATCCAGGAGGCTGGCTGCCAGTGTTCCGGTCCATGCACCGGTTCCCGGTAACGGAATCCCTACGAAAAGCATCAATGCCACAAAGAGTCCGCGGCCTGCCTTCTCCTGCAGCTTTTCTCCGCCCTTCTTCCCCTTTTCCAGACAGAAGGTAAAGAATTTTCCAATCACAGGCTTATCTGCTCCCCACTCCAGGATCTTACGTGCAAACAGATAAATAAACGGAACCGGTACCATATTTCCGATAATGGAAACCACATAAGAGGTCCAGATCGGCAGCCCCATTCCCTGTGAAATCGGAATAGCACCACGAAGCTCAATTAACGGAACCATAGATACAAAAAAAACAATCAGATATTTCTTTAACATAGCATTCTCCTTAACAATCTTCAGACAAATTTTCAATATTTTTTAAGTGTCTCTGTTTTAACCAAGAATCTCCGCTAACGCTTCACACAGCTTCTCCATCTGCTCCGGCGTTCCGATCGTAATTCGTAAATAGTTTTCGATACGCGGCTTGTTCCAGTGGCGCACATAAATCTTCCTCTTGCGCAGTTCATCAAAAATCTGCTGTGCCGGAACCTTTTCATGTGCTGCAAACAGGAAATTACTCTTCGAATCCGTGAACGTGAATCCGAGATTCTTTAACTGAACCTTCGTCCATTCTCTCGTTTCAATGATCTTCCGGACGGTATTTTCAAAATATTTCCTGTCCTTCACTGCTTCCACGCCAAGCTCAATTGCCGGCAGGTTCATCGTGTAGGAATTATAGGAAAACTTCACGTCCTTCAGATACCCGATCAGCTTCTCATTGGCAATCGCAAAACCGATCCGCATACCGGCCATGGCGCGTGACTTGGAAAAGGTCTGTACTACCAAGAGATTATCGTATTTACGAATGAGCGGCAGCATACTCTCTGCCCCGAAATCCACATATGCTTCATCGATAATGACTACCGAACCGGGATTTCCTGCCACAATTTCCTCTAATACACTGCAATCCTCAAAGATCGCCGTAGGTGCATTGGGATTTGGAATAATGATTCCCCCATTCGGGCGGAAATAATCTTCCTTGCGGATCCGGAATGCTTCATCCAATGCACAGGTTTCATACGGAATCTTAAAAAGCTCTGCCCAGACATCATAAAAGGAATAGGTAATATCCGGGAACAGAATCGGCTTATCACTGTTAAAGAAGGTCATAAATGCCATTCCCAACACATCATCCGAGCCGACTCCGACAAACACCTCGGATTCTTTTACCTTATAATAGTCGGCAATCGCCGCAACGAGCTCTGCCGCATCCATATTCGGATATAACCGCAGCCTGTCCACGCACAGCTCCTTTGCCCGCTTCTCTACTCCCGGTGCCGGAGGATATGGGCATTCATTGGTGTTTAACTTGATCACATCCGTATCCTTAGGCTGCTCGCCTGCGACATACGGAACTACTTTTCGTACATTTTCTTCCCAGCTCATGTTGTTCCCCATTCGTAACTGTATCGTTATCCTTATTCTGATTTATATAGTGTAACTATTCCGTACACCATTCGTAAGACCGCTGCTGACACAGCTTAAGTTTTACTCATGTAACGCACTTATGGTATCATCTATCCCGGCTCTATGCAAGATAATTCCTTCTGATAATAAGCCTCCTGCTCACTCATGGATAATGCATGATAGCACGCAATGAGTCCTTCCAGGGGAATTTCCCTCTGATAACGGATGTTCAGAATACTCTGCTGCTCATAGGCGGCATTATAAAACCACAAAATTGCTTCCTCATAATCCTGCCGATTCTGATAATACTCCCCCAGAATACAACAGACCTCACTGCTGGCCTCACTGGCAGCATCCTTCATTGCATACTGGTACATCGTAAGTGCATCTCCTGCTTCAAAGCAGCTCCGCACCACGACCGCAAGCGCCGTCTTCAACCGGTCCGCATCTGTTTCGCTGTCTTTCACAATCGAAATAAAATAATCCTTTGCATGGATTAACTGTTCTTTCGTTCCGGCCACGAACAGCTCCCTTGCATAAAAATCAGACAGTCTCTTTGAAAGTGCCTCTCCGCGGGCAAGGAGCTGTTCAAAAATTGCAATGTCACGGCCTCCGTGGTTGTGCTCCGGCTTATGGGTAATCTCGATCTCGCTGTCATAAACCACCGGAAGGAGCCGTACCGTTTCATGAACCGGCTCGGTCCACACAAAATTCCGAAGACGCTTAAACAGCTTGGGACGGAGCTCCCTGTCAAAATTATAGACTGTGCCGTTTGCAAGCTGGTTTCCATAGTACATCTGCACAATTTCCACCTCCGGCATCAGATTCTCCTTTAAAAGCCGGAATTTCTCATGGTTCTCTTCATCAAGCACCTCATCGGCATCGGCAGAATAGATATAATCACAGGCAGCTTTTTCAAAAGCAAAATTCCTTGCCTTTGAGAAATCATCACACCAGGTAAAATCATAAATCCGGCTAGTATACTTCCCTGCAATCTCCTTCGTTCGGTCTGTCGATCCGGTATCCACGATAATAATCTCATCCATGAGATCGAAGATGGAAGCAAGACACCGGTCCAATACCTTCTCTTCATTTTTGACAATCATACATAAACTGATCCGAATCATGGCTTCCTCTTTTCAAAGAAGCCGATACACAGGTACATCTGTCTGTATTTCCGATGTACTGCATACCGGCTTGATCTTTCTTAAACTGTAACTATTCAGAGCCATGCAAAATCTGATAAATATGATCGGAATGCTTGCATTCCAGAGCACATTTGACAGATTTTATATGGCGAAGTAACCACATGAGTAAAACTACGCTGTGAAACAGCGGTTTTACGAATGGGGTTCTGAATAGTTACCTTAAACTGTAACTATCCGGAATAGTCCCTTCCGCTTACAGCACCTTGGATAAGAAATCCTGCAGACGCTGGCACTGCGGATTGTTAAAGATTTCGGAAGGTGTATTTTCTTCCATAATAATTCCTTCATCCATAAATAACACCTTCGTTCCGACCTCTCTTGCAAATCCCATTTCATGGGTAACAACCACCATCGTCATACCGGAATCTGCAAGCTCCTTCATAACGGCAAGAACCTCACCTACCATCTCCGGATCGAGTGCGGAGGTCGGCTCATCAAACAGCATTACCCTTGGATTCATGGCAAGGGAGCGGACAATCGCAATACGCTGCTTCTGTCCACCGGATAACTGGCTCGGGAAGGAATCTGCCTTTTCTTTCAGACCGACACGCTCTAAGAGCTTCAATGCATTCTCACCGGCTTCCTCCCTGCTCTGCAGCTTCAGCTTCACAGGTGCAAGGGTAATATTATCCATAATGGAAAGGTTATTAAAAAGGTTAAAGTTCTGGAATACCATTCCCATATGCTGACGCACGTGATTAATGTTCACCTTATCACTTGTAATCAGCTGTCCATCGAACCAGATCTCACCGCTTGTCGGTGTTTCCAGTAAATTGAGGCATCTAAGGAACGTACTTTTACCGGAGCCGGAGGGACCGATAATAACAATCTTTTCTCCCTGCTGTACATGATAATTCACGCCACGAAGTACGTGGTTATTGTCAAACTTTTTATGAAGATCCTTAACGATTATCACTCTTACGCAGCCTCCTCTCCAATACACCCAGCAGAATGGTTAAAATCTTGATAATCACAAAGTAAATCACTGCTGCGCCAATCAATGGCATAAATGCTTCGTAGGTTCTCGAAGAAATCTGGTTTGCGGCTCTGGTAAGATCTGTCAGGCTCACGTAACCGACAATCGCAGTCTCCTTTAACAGCACGATAAATTCATTACCAATCGGAGGAAGCACATTTTTGATTGCCTGTGGAATGACTATATAGATCATGGTCTGAGCCTTGGATAAACCAAGTGATCTTCCGGCTTCCGTCTGTCCCTTGTCTACCGCAAGGATTCCGGCACGGACAATCTCCGCCACATAAGCGCCGCTGTTGATACCAAAGGAAAGGACTGCAACAAGTACACCGTTCTTACAGCTCTTCATAATGATGAACCACATAATTAACAGCTGCAGCACCGACGGCGTTCCACGGATCACGTCAATATAGCAGTTCGCGATAAAGGACCAGATGGTTCCCTTTCCTTTCTTTCCGGTGGAAAGCTTCATCAGTGCAATCACCGTTCCAATTACCAGTCCGAGGATTGCGGCAAAAAACGCAACCTTCAGTGTCACTCCCAGTCCGGCAAAATATAATTTCCACCGGTCTTCTGCAAGGAATGCTTTATAAAAGCTTCCTTCTACCTTGTTCAACCATTCCAACATCTGTGCTTAACCCTTCCTGTCTGACTGTGTGTATGTATGTGCTCGACATGTGCCGGGATACTAAATTCGTACTTCGCTTCGCTCGTTCTCATTAAGTGTCCCGGTACCGTTCGCACTAAGCTCAGACTTCTCCTTCGGATCGTCTTCTCTAAGTGCTCTACATGAAAAGAGGATAGCATAATATGCTATCCTCTTTGATATGCTATACGCTATATTGAATATTAACACAAAAATGATTATTCTTCAATATATGTCTTTACCAGTTCATCAAAAGTTCCATCTGCCTTTAATTCTTCAATAGCCTTGTTGATGGCATCTACTAAAGCGGTATCTCCCTTGGGAACTGCAATTGCATAATATTCCGGTTCGAACTCAAACTGTGCACCGTCTACTGCTGTGATCTTGGAACCGTCATCCTGGAACTTGCTTTCGAATACGAGTGCAGGATTCTTGTCAATGATGACACAGTCTACTCTTCCGTTGATCAGATCGTTTACCGCATCCACACCCTTGTTATAGGTATTCACTGTAGTTCCTTCGATATCGGATGCAATGAAGTCACCTGTTGTTCCAAGCTGGACACCGATGGTCTTGTTCTTCAGATCCTCTGCAGTTGCAATCTCACTTCCCTCAGGAAGAAGAACATACTGAACTGCTTCATAGTAAGGCTCGGAGAAATCAACTGCTTCTTTTCTTTCATCGGTTATGGTCATACCTGCAATTGCAACATCAATCTTGTTACCGATGGAGGATACTAAGGATGCGAACTCCATATTGTCTACCTGAACGTCTACGCCAAGCTTCTCACCGATCGCCTTGATTAAAGCGATATCGAAACCATCTGCTTCTCCGTCATCCCCAACATACTCAAACGGAGGGAACTCTGCGTTCGTACCTGCGGTAAGCACACCATCTGCAAGTGCTTCGGAAACAGCGGCTTCTGCGTCAGCGGTTTCTTCTGCTGCATCTGCAGCTTCTGCAGTTTCTTCTGCTGCTGCGTCGTCTGCTGTGGTATCAGCCTCTGCTTCAGTAGTCTCTGTTGTGGTGTCTATGGCTTCTGTGTTGCTGCTTCCACATGCGGTCAGCATAGCCATTGTCATTGCTGCTGTTAATAAAACGGCTAATAATTTTTTCATAACTCTCCTCATTTCTGCGTTTTCAAACGCGAATCTAGTTTCTAAAACAACTAAAATCTATCACGGCAGATTCGGAAAGTCAATAGTTTATGCAGTTTTTTGTTATAGTTATACATGCCGCTTTTTCATGGTAAACACTCCCTAAATGGTAAAAGTCATCTCCTTATCAAGATACACGGACTTTCTCTTTCCATTCTTCACTACATAAATTTCCCAGCTGCTGTTCTTTCCGATCAGGAACAGATCCGGGCGGATGCTGTAACGGTTCGTTGCGGCACGTTCCTCAAGCTTCTCCGTAATCCGGATGTAATATCCTTCTTCGGAAAGTGTCACGGCAGCTCTTCCCAGATACTTCATTCTGCCTTTGCCATTATCGTTATAAACTCTCACACTTCTTCGCAGATAGAGAAGTAACAGTACAATCGCCGCCAGAGACAGAACCGTTCCTGAAGTAATGGACAGCATCTTAATGACCGGTGTAAAGACTGCCCATCTGCGCTTCAGCACAAGCGGTTCACCTCCTGCATCCTCCGGCTGTGCCGCTGCCGTAGGAAGTACCACGCTCTCTTCTTCTACGATCTTTGGCAGCACCTGCTGGGTGGGAGATGGCGACGGCGGCGTAAGGACAGGCTCCGGTGTCAGCGAGGGCTTTGGCACGGCAGGCTTTTCCTTCTTTCTTACCGGAGCTTCTTCGGTTACTTCTGTAACAACCGGTATGGCAGACGGAGAGGGCTTCACAACCGGTTCTGCCGAAGGAACCGGTGTCGGCAGCGGCTCCTTTGAGGCTTCTTCACCCCCTTCATTTCCGCCATTGCCATCTCCGTCCCCCTCCTGCCCGGAGGAATTGCCATTGTCACCGGTATTCTCCTCCGGTGGATCAGGAATATAGATCTCCTCTCCTTCTTCCCTGCCACAGGTTTTCTCATAATAATCAATATCCTCCGGTGTTTTCGTACAGGTAAGCTCATAGGATTCTATCGTTTCTTCTGTCTTTCCACAGTTCATCTGATACCCGGTGATCTGTCCCTCGGTCATGCTGCAGGAAAAGCGATAGCCCATAATGCTGCCCCCTCTTCCACAGGCAAGATAACGGTGTCCTCCACAGTCATATGCTGTAAAGCCGTCACAACCATGTCCGTCTCCATCCCAGTCATGCACACTTCCGCAGTCATAAGGATGAAATTCAATGTGGGAAGAGCAGGAGCTATTGTGGCTCCCTTCTGCATAGCAGGAATCACTATGGCTATGATAAACTGCCGTATAGCAGGCTCCGCCCTGGCTCGTGCTTCCCTCATGGGCATGTACCATTTCTTCTCCGTAACAGCCGCCTCCGTTTACTTCATCCCCGGTATGTACATGATAAACCGGGCTGCTGTAGCAGCTGCCACCCTCAGTCTCATTTCCTTCGTGGACATGATACACCGGATTGCCGAAGCATTCACCTCCATTCTGTGCATCCCCGGAATGTTCATGCCTTATGGTCTGTGCCGAAGCCTGCATTTCCATTCCTGAAGCCAGCAGAGTTCCTGTCATCAGCATGCTGAAAAAGGCTGCTGCCATTCTTCCCTTTTTATTCCTGCTTACGACTCCTCGTTTCTTTTTCTGTCCGATATTTCTGGTTCTTCTTAAAATTAATTCAAATTTTCTCACGTTACTTTCCTTTCTTTGTCTGATTTGTAATCTGTACTCATTGAAAACCGGTTGGTACAAAAAAGGCACCCTTTGTGAAAATCACAGAAAGATACCCTTTATTTCAAATTCGTATTTACTTGTCCTTCAAAGAAAGTGTTTGTAGAATACCATAGCTTTCAACAGACGTCAACTCATTTTTCAGGATTAGCCGGAAATTTCGTTGAACGTTATTTTCGGCAAATTTTCTTGCCCACAATATATTGTGTTCCCTTTGCCAACAGCAACGGCATTCCTGTTCCCAATGCAAGATAAAACCATTTTCCCACATCGCTTCCGCCAATCGTATAAACATAATTGATATCGGAAAAGAACTGTGCTTTGTCAAATTCCGCACACCACACATTGGTACGGGAAAGCAGATAACAGATCGAATTCATCACAAAGAACCAAAACACATGATGCATCATAATGGCATAGGTATGTCTTCCGATTTCCATGAACCAGGAGCAGGCAGACGGAATTCTGCTGATCCACTCCGAGATCCGCAGCCAGAATGCAATTCCGGTCACCACTGTAAGATACGGAATCACGGCTGCATTGGCAAAGCCCGTTACCCATACCGCACTGAAAGCAAGTCCCTGACAGCATATTGTAATCAGAAGCTGGACTCCGAGTACAACGGAAAAGTACCGTCCGTCACGGATTTTATTTACCCTTTCCTCTAATTTTTCCTTATAAATGCGTCCCAGCTGAAAGCCCGGCATCATGAAAAGAAGTCTTCCGGGAAATTTATAATACCCCCCAGACATGTCCTCCCTTTGCAAGTGCAACCGTAGCTATTCCAAGCAGGAGACATACCGTAAAGATCAGCCATTCTTTCTTTAGATGAAGAAGAGACAAAACCTTTCTCCCCAGCACATTGAGAATTTCAATCAAAAACAGTTCCGGTACAAACCATGCAGGGAACTGATACAGAAACTGGTGTCCGCTCACGAACGGCTCTATGAACAGATTCCATAAGGTGAGATTCCCTCCGATGGAAAAGCCTGCGCGGTGCAGGATCGCTGCCAGAATTCCATAGACCAGATTCCAGATAAAATAAGGAAGCAGCAAAGTTTTACACTTTTTGCCAATATATTGCAAGAGATGCTGCTCTGCTTCCTCCCGATAAAAATAACCGGAAACAAACAGAAAAATGAACACATGGAATGAATAATAAGGAAACAGCCCGCCTACATCAAACACTGAATATCCAAGATGTCCTGCCACGACCAGAATTATACCCACCGCAGACAGAATCCTCATTTGTTTATTTTCTTCCCTCACAAGAACCTCACTCATAAAAGCCTCCTTTTGTTCCTCTTGTATACCATATAAAAAAAGTGTATAGTAAAGTCACTGCAACTTAAAATCACCAGGTATTTCATAATATATAATTATTGGAGTAAACCATGAAATCGCTTAAATATTATATTCTGTTTTTCATATTCCCGATCCTGTTCCTGAACGGCTGCACCTCTTCCCGTCCGGATCCTGCCACGCCTTACGACGGCGCGGATTATATAAGAGAATCGGAGCTGCTCTCCTACGACCTTGCGGACTATGAAACGATTTCCACCAATCCCAACGGTTCCTTAAGCGTCCCCACCTATATTACCAAACTGGGCGATCAGTATTTCATCGTGGACTGCTATCACAATCAGGTCATTTACCACGACAATCTGACCGATCCTCTGTACCTGTGGAAGGTGATGACCAATGATCTTTCCATGGGACATACCATTGCCAGTGACGGCAATGTCTATCTGATTGACGATACCGAAAATAACCGGATTCTGATTATGGAAAAGATGCAAAACAGCAGCGGTGAGATCGTTTATGTACCCACACAGGAATTTATCGGAATCGGCAACCGGCCTCATTATATCATCTATGATGATTATACCGACACCTTTTATGCATGGAGCTCCCAGAGCGGAGAAATGTTCCTCTTCCGTCATACGAACGACTCCACCCGCATGTATCTGACGAAGGTTTTGAGCATCCCGGAGCTTGACGGTGTGTATGTACGCTCCTTTACGATTCTGGATGACCGGATTTACTTTGTCTCCGGCAATTCCAACATCATTGAGGCTGACCTGTATACCTTCAAGGTCTTAAACCGCTATCCCGTTCCCGATGCGATTGCCGGCATGATCCAGTTGGAAAAAATCCAGAATTATTTCTATATTACAGTTTCCACCGACCTCACCGGAAATCAGGATTTTGCCACCCTGATCCGTGTGAAAAATCTGAAGGATCTGGAAAAAGGCAGTTACGAGGATGTCTATGCAAACTTTTTGGGCGGCGGCACACCGTACAGTCTTACCCAAATTGATGACCGCTACTATCTTACCGAGCATCGTCTTCCCGGTCACTCCATCTGGAGCTTCCGTGTGGAAAACGATGAAATCACGGATGTCGAGGCTGTTTACTAAGGATTCTGTCCTGCTCCGTAAAATATAAAACAAGCTCCGTAAGATATAAAAACAAGCTGCGTTACGGATCGCGCACCGGGATTTCCGGGAACGGTACCGTAAGCCTGCGCTCCCTTTTCTCATCCCGTTCAAAGGTCTCCATGGTTTCCCTGGAGACTTTTTTTACAATCTCATGGAACTCCCGCGAAGAAATCAACAGGCACCCCTGCCCGATAATAATCACCTGTTCGAGACCATCCGAGGTCACAACCGTGATGTTATACTTCTTCGAATACTCGTGGGTAAACCGTTCAATGTAGTGGTCTGCCGTCTCTGCCTCTTTGGTATACACCACATGAATGTTATGATAATCCAGGCACTCCGTCGGGTGTCCCTGCAGACGGTACGCATCAAAGACCGCAATCAGTTCCCTGCCGTCAATCGCCTGATAATTGCATAAAAGATCAAGGAGCTGTCCTCTGGCGCTGTCAAGGTTTAACTCTGCCAGTTCTTTCAATTCCTCCCATGCAAAAATGACGTTGTAGCCGTCCACCAGAATGTATTCTGCCTTTCTTTCCTTCGGACGGTATTCATAGGGTTTTGCCTCCACCGTGCGCGCAACAGGCTTCTTCGCACCCTTTTCCTCCTGCTTATCCTTTCTGCGGTTCGCCCCGGAAACCCGGTCGATGATGGCATCCACTTCCTCTGTTCCCAGTGTTGTTGTTACCGTAGTCTGTTTCCTGCGTTCGATCTCTTCTGCAAAATATTCTTCCTGCGTTCTTCTCTCCGAAAGAATACTCGGAAGATGCAT
>Ga0129315_1000461_pt1 | contig 33296 bp, 22 predicted proteins | sample Cm827metagenome_FD_94432 | JGI IMG/M metagenome (GOLD analysis project Ga0129315, IMG submission 94432) | Eastern black-and-white colobus group fecal microbial communities from Wisconsin, USA - Cm827 metagenome | ecosystem: Host-associated > Mammals > Digestive system > Large intestine > Fecal... | reverse complement strand
GTATAACAGTTTCTAAATAACTATACCATTCACGTAGAATATTTTTCTGAGAGTGCAGGATAAAAAACGTAGGCGTAGCGGGCTACGCTGAGGATTTTTATCCTGTGCTATCGGGAAAATAGGAAGTGATATGGGGTAGTTAATTTAAAACTGTTATACCCGTACTTTCTGAGAAAGGTCGTATTGCGATGAAGAATTTTTTGAAAAACTGTCCGCTCCTTGCAGGAATCCTGCTTGGAACTGCGCTGCTGACGATTGTGGCATTGTGCGGATTTCATAATATTTATGCAACCCAGGAACATGATCCCTTAAAACAGCCGCTGTTAGCCGTGGTGTTTACGGGAATCAACGATGAAATTTATCCATGGGATTTTTTTGATGAAGCAAAGAAAGCAGAGATCCTTGCAAGAAAACAGAAGATTGATGAGCTGAAAGAGGGCTCGCAGGAAGAGGCGCAGAAACCGGGAGAGGCGGCTGGCGAAAGTGAAGAAGCGCAGAACGCAGAAACGCAGAACACAGAAACGCAGAACGCAGAAACGGAGACAGGGGCGCAGCAGGATCAGGAAGGACAGATGAGTGATGCTTCCGGAAATTCTAAAGGACCGGAGGGCAATACCGATGTGTCCGGGAACTCTTTACAGGAAGCAGGAGAAGAAACCGTTTCCGGTAATGACCTGAAAGCACCATTGGAGCGCCTTAAGCCGCTCAGGGAGAGTACCTACGACGAATATATCAATCATATTTCAGCGGATATTTATGGGGACGCAGGGGTACAGCGTGCGGCAGCCTATGATTTTAAGAAGGTTGACGAAAGCTACTTTGACGATGCGTTGTTTATCGGGGATTCGAGAACGGTAGGCTTATATGACTATACGGATCTTTCCGGGCATGCGGACTTCCTGTGTGAGACTTCTCTTACGATCTATAAGGTGATGGGGGAGAACTTCAAAGGAAAAGGCACCGTGGAGGAAGTACTTGCTGCAAAGAACTATGGCAAGATTTACATTATGATGGGTATTAATGAGTTAGGGCGTGGAACCACCGAGGATTTCATGCAAAAGTACACGGAGGTCGTGGATACCCTTCATGAGCTTGCCCCGGAAGCTAAGATCATCATTGAAGCCAATATGAGAGTGTCCGGGAAGAAAAGCAGCTCAGATGCGATCTTTAATAACAGTAACATCAACGCAAGAAACAATGCGATTGCGACGCTTGCGGATAACGAAACCTTCTTTTACATTGATATGAATGAAGCGGTCTGCGATGAAAACGGAGATCTGAACGCAGAATATACGCACGACCAGATCCATCTTCTTGGCAAATACAACGAGCTTTGGAAGCAATTCCTGATGGAACACGGAGTATAGGTAAATGAAACGAAAAGAATATAAGCCGGACCGGGTGCTGTCTTATTTTAAGGCAGAATGGCCGGTGCTGCTCATTGTTACCATATCGGGCCTGATCTATAATGTGGGGCTTTTGGCAGGTCCGTATTTTGAAGGACAGATGACGGGGCGCCTCATCGATGTTTTGAATAGAAAAGCAACATTCGGGGATATGCTCTGTCTGGTACTGATCTATGTTGTGACTATTGCGGTTGTACAGATCTCACGTTATGCCAAGAGATTTTATGTGCGGCGGTTTGCCAACAATGTAAACCGGAGAATGAAGCAGATTCTTTATGGAACGCTGGTTCGCAAAAGCCGGGCGCAGCTTCAGGAGGAGGGCGTCGGCAATGTGATGACGAAGGCGATCCTCGATGTGGATGACTGCGTGGAGGGCATGCGGAAATTTACCACGGAGATCTTTGATACCGGAGTGGCACTGCTTGCCTATTCCTGCATGCTGTTATGGTATGACTGGCGGCTTGCACTGTTATGCATGATCTTCCCTCCGGTGTCCTATTATCTGGCAGAAAAGATGAAGGTTCTGATCCAGAGAAACGGGGCAGCCTTTAAGGAGCAGTCCGGCCGGTTAAGTACAGCAACGCTTGACCGGGTGTCAAATGCAATCACCTATCGGGTTTTCGGATGTGAAAAGGAGCGCCGGAGCGCTTACGAGGAGAACCTGACCGAATATGAGAAGGCGGCGGTGAAAGCAAATATCTGGAATGCCGTACTGCCTCCCGTATACCGGGTGACGGCAATGGCCGGTGTCCTTTTTATTCTGTATTTTGGTGGAAGAAATGTATTGGGCATTGGCTGGACCGCATTTGACATTGCGATGTTTACCACCTTTCTGTCCTGCTTCACCAGGCTTTCCACGAAGGCATCGGGTGCAGCGAAGCTTTTCAATGCGGTACATAAGGCACAGGTTTCCTGGAAGAGAATCTGTCCGCTTCTGAAAATGCCGGAAGAGAGCAGGGCGCAGGAGCCCGGGCAGATCCGTCAAATGCAGGTAGAGCATCTGCGGTTTGCCTATCCGCAGGCAAAGGAGATCATCCAAGACCTTTCCTTTACGGCTCATGCCGGAGAGATCATCGGCATTACGGGACCGGTAGCCTGTGGAAAATCGACACTGGGTAAGGTCTTCTTATGTGAATATCCATATGAAGGAAGCATCCGGCTCGATGGCGTGGAATTGGCGGATATGGAGCCTTCAAAGCGCGCAGCGATAGTAGGCTATCTGGGACATGATCCCGAACTGATGAATGATACACTCGAAAACAATATCCTGATGGGGGATGTGGGCGATGCCGGAGAGTACTTAAGACAGGTGTGCCTGAAGGAAGAAGCCGATGCCATGGAGGACGGATTACAGACGAAGATCGGAAGCAGCGGCATAAGGCTTTCCGGCGGTCAGGCACAGAGATTATCCCTTGCAAGAACCTTATGCCACAAACGCCCGCTGTTGATTCTGGATGATCCGTTTTCTGCACTGGACCGGAATACCGAGCAGGAGATCTTTAAGAATCTGCAGAAGGAAACAGAGAACGGTATAGTGCTGCTGATTTCTCACCGGCTGTACCTGTTTCCGAAGCTGTCGAAGGTCATCTGGATGGAACAGGGGAACACGGTTGTCGCACTCCATGAGGAATTGCTGAAGGAAGTTCCGGAATACCGGAGCTTGTTTGAGGATCAGGAAGGGGGCAAAGGATGAAGTGTAAGAAAAGCGTTTCCGGAATGATTTTACTGGTGATGCGAAAGCATCTGCTATTGGTAACCGGAATTGTGATTTCGGTCTGTGGAGCAATTCTCTTATCCCTTGTACCGCCCATGATTCTGGCACGGATCATTGATGGACTGACGACACAGAGGATGGCAGGCTTTGCATGGATTGTGGCCTATTTTGGCCTGCTGGCTTTAACCGGTCTTATGGAATCGGCAAGAGAAGGCTTACTCATCGTGTTCGGTCAGAAAATGACACACGCCCTGCGAAGCAGCCTGATGGAAAAGCTCATACATTTAAAGGCAGATGACTTAAGCAAACAGGAGCCGGGCGCGGTGGTATCGAGGTTTGTCGGTGATGTGGATACGGTCGAGAACCTGTTTACCTCAGGAATTGTCAGCATGTTTGCCGATGTCTGCAGGATTGTAAGCATCCTTGTGGTGATCCGGTTTAAGAATCGTGGATTATCGATGATTTTACTGATTTTATTACCGTTCCTGCTTGTGTTTACCCGTTACGTGCAGAAGAATATGCTGGTTTCACAGCTGCAGAACCGGAAAGCAGTCAGCCGTGCATCGGGACATGTTCCGGAAACCCTGCACAATATCCGGACCATTCAATGTCTTTCCAGGGAAAGCTATATGGAACGGAAATATGACGAATATATCGGGGACAGCTATCGTGCCATGGAGAGAACCAACTTTTATGATGCGGTGTATTCTCCGGTGGTTCTGATATTGAATGCGATCGTTGTTGCCTGTGTCATGCTGCTTTCGGCATCAGGAAGTCCGCGCGTGCTTACGTTATTTGGAATGTCAGCCGGTACGGCGGTAGCAGTCATGAATTATATTTCACAGATTTTTACACCGGTAGAAAGCCTTGGCATGGAGATCCAGACAATCCAGTCCGCCGTTGCCGGTATCCGCAGAATCAACGAATTCCTTTCCATGGAGGAACTTCCGGGAAAAGAAGAACTTTCGAAAAGGGAGAAACTTTCGGGAAAAGAAGAACTTCTGGAAAGAGAGGAACTTCCGGAAGTGGAGGAGCTTTCGGGAAAAGAAGAACTTCCGGCAAGGGAGGAGTTTTCGGGAAAAGAGGAACATCCGGAAAGGGAGGGGCTTTCGGGAACAGAGGAACTTCCGGAAAGAGAAGAACTTTCGGAAGTGGAGGAGTTTTCGAAGAAAGAACAGATACCGGAAGGAAACAGGTTTCCGGAGAAAAGGAAAGAAAATGGAGAGGCGTTCGTGGAATTCCGGAATGTAACGTTTGGATATGACGAGCGGAAGATTCTGAAGCAGCTGAGCTTTCAGGTAAAGCAGGGAGAACGGGTGACGCTCATGGGACGTACCGGAGCAGGAAAGAGTACGATTTTAAAGCTCCTGCTTGGACTTTATGAACCGCAGGAGGGAGAGGTGCGGATTCAGGGGATAGCTGCATCCAACATTCCGGATGGGGATAAACGCCGGATATTCGGCTATGTGGAGCAGTCGTTCCATATGGTGCCGGGAACCGTGAAAGATCAGATTACGTTATTTGATTCTTCCATTACGGATCAGGAAGTGAAGGAGGTTGCGTCTCTTACCGGCTTACAGGAAACGATTGAAGTGCTTCCGGATGGATATGACACGATCTGTACACCGGAGCTTTTTTCCCAGGGACAGTGGCAGCTTCTGTCCATTGCGCGGGCAGCAGTGACAAGTCCCCGATTACTGCTTCTTGATGAAATTACGGCCAATCTGGATGCCGAAACTGAAAAGGAAGTTCTGCAGGCCTTAAAGAGAGTATCCGGGGAACGCACTGTGATTTCCGTTTCCCACCGGACGTCAGCAGAGATGGAAAGAGTCATTCCGATTGGATAGAAGCCGTATGAAATTGCTGTTTTGTATAAATACAAGCATTCAATGAATGCAATTTTGCATGGCTCTGAATCGTTACAGATGTATAAAAATCTTCTGATTTGTCAAAATAAAGGTAATAGAGTTATTTTGACAGGCAGGAGGTTTTTTATGCAGGAAACAGTAGGTGCAATTTTTGAACAGGGGAAGGGAACAATTAAGATTCCGGTGCCTGTTTATATCCGGTCATGTGCTTCCGTGGTGAGTAAAAAGGAGGGACAGGGACCGCTTGGAGAATTGTTTGATCTGGTTTCAGAGGATGATAAATTCGGTGCGGATACCTGGGAAGGGGCGGAGAGTGCCCTGCAGAGAGAAGCACTTTCCCTGGCAATTGAAAAGTCAGGGTTAAAAAAGGAGAACATTAATCTGTTGTTTGCGGGAGATCTGCTTGGACAGTCGATTGCAAGCAGCTTTGGAAATATGAATTTTGATATTCCGTTTGTGGGGCTTTATGGGGCGTGTTCCACGAGCGGACTTTCAATTGCGATGGCAGCTATGATGATTGCGGGCGGGATGACGGAGAATGCAGCCTGTATCACCTCCAGCCATTATGCCAGTGCAGAGAAGGAGTTCCGCTTCCCGCTCGATTACGGGAACCAGCGTCCGATGTCTGCAACGACAACGGTGACGGGGAGCGGAGCCTTTATCTTAAGCGGGCAGAAAAGTGAGCTGGATTATGCGAGGGTAACGGCGATTACTATCGGGAAGATTGTGGATCTGGGAATCAGGGATTCGATGAATATGGGCGCGTGCATGGCACCCGCCGCCGCAGATACGATCGAGCGCCATCTCCGGGATTTCCAGCGCAAACCACAGGATTACGACCGGATTATTACCGGCGATCTTGGAATGGTCGGTCAGACCGCACTCTTTGATCTGCTTCAAAAAAAGGGAATTGATATCACCGCACAGCATATGGACTGTGGAATCGAAATCTATGATGAATCCCAGGACGCACATTCAGGAGGAAGCGGATGTGGCTGCGCCGCCGTAACACTTGCGGCCCTGATCTTAAAGAAGCTAAAGGAAGGAAGCTATAAGCGCGTACTTTTCGTGCCAACGGGAGCACTGCTCAGTAAGGTCAGCTTCAATGAAGGAAAGTCCATTCCCGGTGTGGCGCATGCCGTGGAGTTTGCAGGGTGATATGGTTGACATAATATAGAAGAAAGAGAAAACTACGATTAATAACAAGATGTATTCTAGCATTCCATAAGGCTCTGTGATAGCGTAGAAAGAAATAAGGGATCAAACGGGGAAGAGAAGGTCCTTGGGAGATCCGGTTACGCGATGGAGGTAAGTGCAATGGAAAAGATGAAGAACAAGGGGTTAATCGAACGGGAGCAGAAGATGAGCTACAAGAATTTTAATGTGGCGGTGTACTGTCCTGTTGGAAATGTGAATGAGATACAGGATCTGGAAGAATTCGACCGGAGGTTCGCGCTTCTTTATAAGAATGTAAAGCTTGGAAGGGCTTATCTTGAATGCTTCCGTGGAATGGAGTGGGCAACAAAGGAGCAGCTCCTTAAGGTGAAGGCTTATTTTGAGAGTAAAGGAATTGCCACCTCGGGCGGTATTACCACCTGTGCGGCAGACCAGAACGATGGATTTAATTCCCTGTGTTATTCCAGTGAAGAGGATGTGGAAATCCTTCGTAAGGCAGTTGCATTGAATGCCGAAATTTTTGATGAGCTGATCTTTGATGATTTCTATTTTTATAACTGCAGATGCAGGAAATGTATTGAACAGAAGGGAACGAAGAGCTGGAAGGAATTCCGGCTTGAAAAGATGAAATACATCACGGAAGAGGTCGTGATGAAGACCGCTAAGAGCATCAATCCGGAAATGAATGTGATCATCAAGTATCCGCAGTGGTTTGAGGTATATAATGAGACCGGCTATGACCTGACGACACAGCCACAGATTGCGGATACGATTTATACCGGCACGGAAACCCGTAATCCGGATTACGCAGGACAGCATCTGCCGAAGTACTTAAGCTATTTTGTCATGCGTTATCTGGAAAGTGCGGCACCCGGAAGAAACTTAGGCGGCTGGTTTGATCCATATGAATGTACCTATAACCTGACCTCTTATCTGGAGCAGGGGTATCTTACCCTGTTTGCGAAGGCCAAGGAAGTGACGCTGTTCTGTTTGGGATCGCTGATCGAAGCTCCGGATTTCCGTTTATTCCCGGCCGCAGTAGGAGAAATGTTTGAGGAAGTGGATGAATATTTAAGTGAGCTTGGCAATCCCATCGGGGTTGCGGCATACCGTCCGGGACACTCTGCAGGAGAAGACAATCTGCACAGCTATCTTGGCATGTGCGGCATTCCTTTCGAGGCACATATGCATTATCCCGAAGGAGAAAAGGTGGTATTTTTAGCTGAAAGCGCTGCCGATGATAGTGAAATCGTGGATAAAATGAAAGACAGCCTGATGAAGGGCTGTGATGTGGTAGTGACAAGCGGCTTTGTAGAAAAGCTTGGAGAAGTCTTCCGGCATGAATTCATGAATGTCTGCTATACTTCACGTAAAGCGATTGTAAGTGAATATGCAGGAACCGACAATTGCGGTATTAATATTTTCGGAAAATATCAGGGTGAAAAGCCGGTGCTGATTCCTCAGATGAGCTTCTGTACCAATGATGTGTGGGAGCTGGCAGCAGGCTATGGAACGGGAAATAACTTCCCGATCGTGCTGCGTTGTACTTATGCGGAGGGACATCTTTATGTAGTTACCATTCCGGACAATATGGGGGATCTGTATCATTACCCGGCAGCCGTGCTTTCCGTCATCCGCAAGGCGCTCTGTGCAGGGCTTCCGGTACATATGGAAGGGAACAGTGGAATCCAGATGTTCCTATATGACAATAATAAGTTGATTTTACGCTCTGATGTGGCGTATTATGAACATGTAACCCTTCACTTTAAAGAGGATGTGAAGACGGTGAGGGAGCTTACCACAGGAAGAACCTATGAGATTAAGGATCATGAACTGACCCTGCAGCTGTCTTCCTGCGTAAATTATGTATTGTCTTATATGTAACTATTAACAGCCATACGGATTATGACAATGTAAACGTCGAATGCCTGTGTTCGTAAGGACATCCGGCATGATTTATATGGTTCTGAATAGTTATATGTTTTATGGGCAGAACGGAGGCGTTTTGAAGAAAATATTGCGAAGAATCGGAATCCTGCTGGCTGTATTGCTGGCGGTGTGTATTGGCTACGTGATTTATGTCATGGTGGCATATTACCGGCTGCCGGATAACCAGCCACTGACCGTTTCCCAGTCGGGAGAATATGCACAGTTTGAGGATCGTGCTCCCGTTACAACGCGGAAGGCGTACTGGGTTATGACCTACAACATCGGATTTGGCGCTTATCAGAGAGATTACAGTTTTTTTATGGATGGAGGTAAGTATTCCAGAGCCAGGGATGAAGAAAGTGTGATTGCGGATATTTGTGGTGTAGGAGATGTCATTAATAATACGGCGGCAGATTTTGTTTTCCTGCAGGAGGTGGATATTGACGGAACCAGGTCCTACCATGTCAATGAGCTGGAGCTGCTTAATGAGTTTGTGACAGGATATTATTATACCTTTGCGCAGAATTATGATTCACCTTATCTGATGGTGCCTCCCTGGGAGCCGCATGGAGCCAATAAGGCAGGACTTGTCACATATTCAAGGGGAGAAATCACGGATGCACTTCGCAGAAGCCTGCCAATATCGGACAGCTTTAGCAAATTTACGGATCTTGACCGGTGCTATTCCATTTCCCGGGTTCCGGTAGATAATGGGAAGATGCTGTGTCTTTATAATGTGCATCTGTCTGCTTATGGAAGCAGCGAAGAGGTGCGCAGCGGTCAGCTCGGTATGCTGTTTGCGGATATGAAGGCAGATTATGACAGGGGGAATTATGTAATTTGCGGAGGTGATTTTAATCACAATCTCCGGACAGATGCAAGCTCCAATGCACCGGAGTGGGCGCAGCCGTTCCCAAGAGAAGAGCTTCCGGAAGGCTTCCGAATGGGAATGGATAGTCTGCGGGCCCTGGAGGATATTGCACATGATACCTGCCGGAATGCAAATGAACCATATAATGAAGAGACGACCATGACAGTGACACTTGATGGATTCATTATTTCCGATAACATTGCAATTAACTATTATAAGCATTCCGACTGGGGATATGAATATTCGGATCATGATCCGGTTGTCATGCAGTTCTTTTTAAATTAAAGGTAATTCTTCAGTAATTATTCAGTACAGGTTGAAGCATTTACTTCCAGAACCTAAGGATATGATTCAATATGATTCAGGAATGCAAAATGTAATATGCAATATGTAATATGCAACGTCGAAGTACTGTGAAACTGTGGAACTGTGAAATTGTGAAATTGTGGAACTGTGGAACATTTGCTGGATTCCTATTTTGGACATATTACAGCTTTTCGAGGCATTTATATCCGGAAATTCTTTGATTTTTGGGTATAAATGCTTCTTATTTTTTATTTATGTCCAATATATGTTAAAATGACTTCATATTTTGACTGGAAATGCTTCATTTTGGACATAAATTACAATTTCGTTAGTAATATATCCAAAACTGTTCCGTGACCTTACTGCTATGATGGTTGTGAGGAAATCTAAACTTTTGATTGGGACTAAATCAAGACTAAATTGAGACCAAATCAAGACTAAATTGGGACTAAATCAAGACTAAATCGAGACTAAATTGGGGATAAATGGTTCACAATCATAGAGAGGATTGGATGCTAACACTAGATAAGGTAGAGAAGATAAAATAGAGAGGATAAGGTAGAGAAGATAAAATAGAGAGGATAAGGTAGAGAAGATAAAATAGAGAGGATAAGATGGAGAGGATAAGATAGAAAGGATAAGATAGAGAGGATAAGCTTCAAAGGTTATCCGGTATGGAAAGGACCGGTTTTGCACATACTATCTCTGAAAGAAAAGTAAAGAACCGTATTTTAAATGATATTGAAATGGAGCAGGGATGGTATGGGCAGTGAAAACGGAGCAGGTAAAACTTTATATATCAGGGCAGATCAGAATACAGAGGTGAAGGAGCCGTGCGTGAGCGTCGGGGACATTGCCTCCGTGTTTTGTGCAGATGAGCATATCATGGCGAAGGTAAAGGCACTTACCGTATTCCGGTTTCATAAGGAGGCACCGAAACGGCAGGTAATCAGCATATTGAAAGTGATTGAGCTGATTACAAAGGAGTATCCGGGAATCCAGGTGGAGAATCTGGGAGAGACAGCGGTATTGCTTGAATGGATTGATGTGGAGAAGCATAAGGGACCGGTACAGTGGCTTAAATTGACATTTGTCTCTATGATTACGTTTTTTGGCACCTCGTTTACGATTATGGCCTTTCACAACGATATTGGAATCTATGAGCTGTTTGATAAGCTGCACACGGTGGTGGCCGGTACACCGGCAAAGGGGATCAACATTCTGGAAATTTCCTATTCCATAGGGCTGGCGATTGGGATCATTGTATTCTTTAATCATATCGGAGGCCGGAGGATCACGAAGGATCCGACTCCGATTGAGGTAGAAATGCGTATTTATGAAACGGATGTGAATACGGCGCTGATCGAAACCTCGGACAGGCAGGGGGATACGATTGATGTTTAACTTCTGGAGACATGTTCTGCTTGCGGTATGTGGAGCAAGCTTTGGGATCCTTTCATCTGCCGGAGTATTTACGGTGCTTGCCTCAGTCGGACTGGTACCGCGGTTTGCCGGAAAAATGCATGTGGCAAGGCATATATTCGCTTTGGAGGAGGCAGTGGTTTTCGGAACGGTCGCAGGGGGATGTTCCAGTGTATTTTATAAGTCCTTAGGGGAAGGAATATTGCCGCCATGGTCTGGAACTGCGTTTCTTATAGTGTTCGGATTTTTCGCCGGAATATTTGTTGGCTGCCTTGCACTTGCCATTGCGGAAATGCTGAATTCCATTCCGATTTTTTCCAGGAGAACCGGCTTCCGGCATGGACTTGGTATTGCACTTTTGTTTGCAGCTTTAGGAAAAATGGCAGGAAGTATTTTCTATTTCCTTTTTATACAATGACAGGAATGTTAAAAATAAATTCTGACACCCATTGATGTACCCGAATTGTTACATTGTTATGCAATTTTTATAATTTTCAAGCAATGAATGGTTATAAACCTTATAAATGAACTCATAAAAATACAAATCCGGAATGAAAATTTATTGCGGCAGATCTTAAAAAGTGTTATCGTGAATTGGGGAAGTAGTGTAAACAAAGGAGAATAGAAAATGAAAAAATCAGGTAAATTTTTAAAATCCATCCGGGGAAGATTATCCATTGGAGCGGCAGTGGGTGTGCTGCTGATTGTTGCATTAAGTGCAACGATTGCAATTGCTTCCATTATTTCAATACAGAGAAGCAACAGCATTCAGCTTGTGGATTCCGTTGCAGAAGCCAAGGCACAGCAGACATCGGCCTGGCTGGAGGGACAGAAGGCAACGATCAAGGAGCTGGGAGTTGCCTTAGAAGCAGCGAAGAATACGGACCTGCATAATGGTGCGGCTCTTCTCCATGAATCCAAAGAGGAAAATCCTTACGCGCTGAATTACTATTACTGCAGTGCAGATGCAGCAGTAAGTGAGTATGGGGAGGATATGAATTTAATTCCTTCAGAGCGTGGCTGGTGGATTCAGGCCTTTGAGGCAGGAGATACCGTGATTGTAGATCCTTATACCGATATTGCAACCGGCAAAACCATCATTTCGGCATGCTATCCGTTTTATGTTGACGGAAAGCCCTATGCCGTCCTTGCGGATATTGATGTAACGACCGTGTTGGAGATTATCAATCAGATTGAGGAAAAGCAGTTTTGTGAAGGCTTTCTTTTATCAGCATCTGGAGATGTGATTACCCATAAAAACAGTGAATGGCTTCCGACGGATGAGGGAAGCACCAATTTGAGCGAGGCATTACATACCGATCTGCAGAGTGCAGTAACGATTCGGGATTATGACGGTAACACGAAGTTTCTGGCGGTAAAAGAGGTCGCATCGACCGGCTGGCAGCTTGGTGTATTGGAATCTACCGAAGTCATTCAGACGCAGGTAAAAGGGCTTGTTTCCATGATTCTGATTCTGGGGGCTGTATTTATCGTGATTGCCTTTACGGTAGTGTCCATTGCTATTGACAGATCCTTACGTTCGGTAGGCAGGATGAAGGATTTTGTTCAGAATGTGATTCTGGGCGGGGCAGCTGCAGATTATAAGAATGAAACGATGCAGATTCAATATCTGGTGGATTCCCTGCAGGACAAATTCGTACATACGATACAGCAGTCTCAGGGAGCAGCCGTTTCTGTACGGGAAAATATGAACGAGACGGCAGAAGCGGTTAAAAAGAGCCTTACCCATACGGATCAGATTGCAGAAGAAACAGTAGAAGCTGTCAGAAGTGTGGAAGAAAATGCAGAGTCTATTTCCAATATCCGAGAGAGCTGTAAGCAGCTTTCCGGTGCCACAAATGATCTGGCAAAGCAGGCAGCCTCTATTGCAGAACGTGCATCAGAGATTACAGGCAGAGTGGAGAAGATCGTTCCGGAAATGATGGCAAGCCGGGAAAATGCCGTAAAGATGACTTCAACCAATAAGGAAAAGCTGGAAGCTGCCATTGAAAAGGTAAAGGTCATCGAAGAGGTGATAAAGGTGAGCGAAACGATTTATGAAATTGCGGAAGAAACGAATCTTTTAGCCCTGAATGCAAGTATTGAAGCGGCACGTGCAGGCGAAGCAGGAAAGGGCTTTGCGGTAGTCGCCGGTTCCATTAAGAGCCTTTCGGAAAACACATCGAGAGAAGTCGGCAAGATTAATGTGCTGATCCAGCAGATCGTGGCATCAGTTGAAGAACTGACAACCGAGAGTCATGAAATGATTGATTTCTTAGATGAAAAGGTACTTCCGGATTATGATGTGATGCAGGAAATGGCATCCACATACCTTAAGGATGCCGGATTTTATACGGATGCCTCGGCAACTCTTGGAGCACAGTCCGAAGAGCTTTCTGCAAGTACGCAGTCCATCGCAGATACGGCAGAATCCATTTCCCGGGCACAGGATCAGATCAGTGAGAAGATCAGCAGCATCAACGGGAAGCTTTCCGAGCTTCAGACCGCATCCGGAAAAATTGATGAGGCAGTACAAAGAACATCAAAGGAAGCTGACCTCTTGCATGATACGGTAGAACAGTTTAAACTATAATAGATGGCTGAAAACGGCGATTCAGTACAGGTCGAAGTATTTGCACCTGAGACCGTAAGAACATGATACACTGTGGTAAAGAAAGCAAAGTGAGGGAAACAGCATGCGTCAGATGGAATTTAAAATGGAACGGCCGGGGCTCCTGCAGGAAGGGGATGACATTACCGTAACCGAAGGTGTGCTGCCGAGTAATTATTATTATACGATTGATCCATCCCTTGCAATGTCACCGAACATTCCGTTTCGTGAGCGGCTGAAGGCCAGAAAAGGGCGTGTGGTAAAGATCACGGAGAATGAACGGGGCTTTTATGTGACGGCTGAGTTTGATGATGATAATTAAGCCTGTCAGATATGAGTGTGCAATATGTCAGCTTATGAAGGTACTGGATTATACAAATAATCAGAAGAGGAGAATATTATGTTAACTAAAGTGGCAACAACAAAAGCACCTGCAGCAATCGGACCCTATTCCCAGGGAATTATCGTGAATGGAATGTTATATGCATCCGGACAGATTCCGATCATTCCGGCAACCGGAGAGATCGCACAGGGAGATATTACCGTACAGGCAAAGCAGGTGATGTTAAATATCGGAGAGATTTTAAAGGAAGCAGGAACCACCTATGAAAATGTGGTAAAGACCACCTGTTTTCTGGATGATATGGCAGATTTTGCAGCATTTAATGCAGTATATGAGCAGTACTTTACCGGTAAGCCGGCAAGAAGCTGTGTTGCAGTGAAGCAGCTTCCAAAGAACGTCCTGTGTGAGGTAGAAGTGATTGCGGCTCTGTAAAAGACATACAGGCCGGATTACAGAAGAAGATCCGGATAGAAATTTACTACAGGATGGTATAGACACTTGAAGACAAATTCAATAGGGAATGGCTTTTTATTACTGTCAGCCGCATTTATCTGGGGCATTGCATTCGTGGCACAAAGCGTTGGCATGGATTATTTAGGCCCGCTTTCCTTTGGTGCGTCACGGTTTTTGCTGGGAGCAGTGGTCCTTCTTCCCGTGATCGCATTCCGCAGAAAACAGAATCAGAAGAAGGGAATTGCACCTGCCGGTGTGAAGATCACCTGGATCGGAGGAATCTGCTGTGGACTGGCCCTGTGTGCGGCTTCTACCCTGCAGCAGATCGGAATCCAGTATACCTCAGTTGGAAAAGCAGGATTTATCACGACACTGTATATTATTATTGTGCCGATTCTGGGAATTTTTCTGAAGAAAAGGGTACCCGGAAAGGTCTGGCCGTGTGCCGTGCTTGCAGCAATTGGTATGTACCTGCTTTGTATGAGTGAAAGCTTACAGATTGGTAAGGGAGATGTGCTTGTTTTTATATGTGCATTCCTGTTTGCCATACAGATTCTGCTTGCGGATCATTTCGTGGAGCTTGCAGACCCGGTGGAGATTTCCTGTATTCAGTTTCTGACCTCAGGAGTGATTCTCACCATTTTAATGTTCGTGTTTGAAACACCACACTGGTCCGATTTCGTGGCAGCATGGCTTCCTATTGCCTACGCCGGAATTCTGTCAAGTGGTGTGGCATACACCCTGCAGCTCATCGGGCAGAAGGGGATGGATCCGACCATTGCCTCTCTCCTGCTTTCCATGGAATCCACTTTTTCCGTACTGGCAGGCTGGGTAATTTTAAAACAGAAGCTGACGGTAAAGGAATTAATTGGCTGTGTACTGATGTTTACTGCCGTAATTCTGGTACAGCTTCCGGGAAGGTCTGCCAATCGGAGTTCTTAGCTCTTTTATAAGGTGAACACAGAAGAAAATGATTCAGTAATGCAAAATCCCATCGGCGAAGCCGAATTGGAATGGATTTTGCATCGTAACTGTGAAGGTACTGAACGGTTACGAGACAATTTAGATTTCCGGTATGAAATTCAGAAAAATGCAGATACTCATAAGAAAGAAATGCAAGCTTCTATTGCAGAATTTCAGGAGGGTAGGATGGATTATTTCAATGCGTTCTGGGTTGGAGGACTGATCTGTGCACTGGTGCAGATTCTTATGGAAAAAACAAAGCTGATGCCGGGCAGAATTATGGTGTTACTGGTCTGTTCAGGTGCAGTATTAAGCTTTCTTGGCGTTTATGAGCCGTTCAAGGAATTTGCGGGAGCGGGGGCGTCGGTTCCCCTGCTTGGATTTGGGCATGTTCTGATGAAGGGGGTTAAGGAAGCGGTAGATCAAAGCGGATTTATGGGCGTTTTTGAAGGCGGCTTTCGGGCCGGTGCCATTGGCTGCAGTGCAGCGCTGGTACTCGGACTGATTGCTGCTTTTGTGTCCAAAAATAAAATATGATGTCAGGGTCAAAAGTCAGAAAGTACGGAACAATCTGATTGACATCAATAGATAATGTCAGATAATAACAGGAAGCAGGTAAGAAAATGAAAAACGAAAGACTTTTAAGCTTACGCAATCAGATGAAGGAAGCTGGCGTTCACTGTATGGTAATCCCGACCTCGGATTATCACAACAGTGAATATGTCAGTGATTTTTTTATGGCAAGAAAATATTTCAGCGGCTTTACCGGATCAGCAGGAACGCTTGTGGTAACCCCTGATGAAGCAGCCTTATTTACGGATGGCAGGTATTTCATTCAGGCAGCGAAGGAGCTTAAAGACTCCGGTATTACCTTAATGAAAATGGGAGAGCCGGAGGTTCCCACGATGACCGAATATGTCGATCAGAAGCTGCAGCAGGGATGGACACTTTGCTTTGATGGCAGAGTGCTCACTTCCTCAAAGGGAAGTGAGCTTGAAGAAATTGCCAGGAAGCATGGAGGACAGCTCCGCTTTGACCTTGATCTGTGTGATGCGGCATGGAAAAACCGTCCGGCGCTCATTCATCATCCGGTCTGGGTTCTTTCTGAAGAATATGCCGGAGAGAGCGTGGAAGAGAAACTCACAAGAGTACGTGAGGAGATGAAAAAGGAAGAAGCGGGCATTCATGTCCTTACTTCCCTCGATGATATTGCATGGCTTTACAATATCCGCAGCAATGACGTGGAATGCTGTCCGGTTGTGTTAGCCTATACGATGGTAACAAAGGATCGTGCATTACTGTTTGCCGAAGAAGGCTTTGCGGCAGGAGAGGACACCTCCGCAAGAGAACGTATGGAAAAGGCCGGTGTGGAGATTTATCCGTATGACCGGTTCTATGAAATGTTAGGCAGTGTCGCAGCGCAGGCCACAAAGGAAGAAAAGGCATCCAGAGTCTGGATTGATGAATCCCAGGTGAATTTCCGCGTGCTCAAGGAATTAAAGAAGATCTGCGTGGAAGAAGGTGCACAGGCAGGTACATTGCTTTTGAATAAGGAAAATCCGACCACCTTAATGAAATCCATCAAAAACGAGACAGAGCTGAAGCATACCCGCAGGGCACATATCAGGGATGCGGTAGCGGTTACGAGGTTTATGTACTGGTTAAAGAAGAACATTGGTTCCATTCCGATGGATGAGGTGTCAGTGGCAGAACAGATTGCCGGGCTGCGGGCACAGCAGGACGGGTTTATTGAACTGAGCTTTCCGACGATCAGCGCTTACGGTACCAATGGTGCGATCATTCATTATGGGCCGCAGAAGGAGACCTGTGCTGTACTAAAGCCGGAAGGTATGCTGATGGTCGACAGCGGCGGCCATTACATAGATGGAACAACAGACATTACCAGAACCTTTATTTTAGGACCGGTGACACCGCAGATGAAGAAGCATTATACGCTGGTTCTGCGTGCCATGCTTTCCCTGCGCGCCACCCGGTTTTTACATGGCTGTACCGGGGCAAATCTGGACATCCGTGCAAGAGAGGTGCTCTGGGAGCATGGACTGGATTATAAACACGGAACCGGTCATGGTGTCGGCAATATTCTGAATGTCCATGAAGGACCGCAGAGCTTCCGTTGGAAGCTGCTGCCGGATGCCGGAAAGCCGGCCGTTTTTGAGGAAGGTATGATTACCAGTGATGAGCCGGGGATTTATCTGGAAAACCAGTACGGTATCCGGATTGAGAATGAAATTCTCTGCCGGAAGGGAGAAGAGAACGAGTATGGACAGTTCATGTATTTTGAAGATCTGACGTTTGTACCGATTGATCTTGACGGTGTGGAATTAAGCCAGATGAGTGAGCTCGATAAGGAGCGTCTGAATGAATACCATGCAGCTGTTTTTGAGAAGCTCGAGCCCTATTTTGAGGGAGAGGAGCTGACCTGGCTTCGTCATGTGACAAGAGCAGTTTAAGATTGGAATGTGGTTCTGAATAGTTACGGAATTTGTATAGCCATCAAATACATTTAGGAAAGCGGGCAGATTATGATACCGGATATAAATAAGGATGCAGCAGGCATCTTAAAGAATATCGAATGTTTTGCACTGGATATGGATGGAACCATCTATTTAGGAGAGCAGTGGATTGACGGCGCGCGCGAGTTTTTGAGTGCAGTGGAAGCCGCAGGCAAAAAGTACGTCTTCCTGACGAACAATTCCTCCAAGAATCCGCAGGTTTATGTGAAGAAGCTTGCCAGGATGGGACTGGAGGTTACGGAAGAAAAGATTGTCACCTCAGGACAGGCAACGATTGCTTATTTAAAGCAGCATTTCCCGGGGAAACGGGTATTTTTACTGGGAAATGAACTGCTTACCGAAGAATTTGTGCAGGAAGGAATCGTGTTGGATGCAGAATCCCCGGAGGTTGTGGTGGTTGGCTTTGACACGACGCTTACCTATGAGAAGATGTGCAGGGTCTGTGACTTTGTGAGGGAAGGGCTGCCGTACCTTTCCACACATCCGGATTATAACTGCCCGACCGAGACAGGCTTCATTCCTGATGCAGGCGCAATCCATGCATTTATCAGGGCATCGGCAGGCAGAGAACCGGATCATATTATCGGAAAGCCGAACCGTGATATTATGGACTACCTCGTGGCACGGGAAGGTGTGGACAAGGCACGTACAGCGATGGTCGGTGACCGGCTTTATACCGATGTGGCAGCAGGGGTGAACAACGGATATACGGGAATTCTCGTACTGAGCGGAGAGGCGACGATGGAGGATGTGAAGGTTTCAGATGTTGAGCCGGATCTTATTTTCGATTCGGTTAAGGATATGATCCCGTTTCTGTAACGCTTCCATACAGCATGAAGCATCTGCTGTGGAAGTCAGGAAAAGTGCATTAAGGAGTAACAGAGAGATAAGATACAGAGTATGAGCAGAGATAGGAGGATACATGGCGTTACAGTTTTATTTTGGACCATCCGGTTCCGGAAAAAGCAAAAGACTTCATCAGGACGTTCTTCATATGGCGGCGAAGGATCCGGACTGTAATTTCCTGTTTCTGGTGCCGGATCAGTTCACCATGCAGACGCAGACGGATCTCGTAAAGGAAAGTCCGGGCGGTGGAATTATGAATATCGATGTGTTGAGTTTTGGCAGACTCACACATCGTATTTTTGAAGAAACCGGGTATGGAAGGAAGCCGGTTTTGGATGATACCGGCAAGAGTCTGGTGCTTCGTAAGGTAGCTTCCTCGGTAAAGGAGGAGCTGCCGGTTCTGTCCGGGAATCTGAATAAAATCGGTTATATTCATGAAATCAAATCTGCAATTTCTGAATTCAAGCAATATGGATTATCCGTGGAACGTGTCGGGGAGCTGGCGGAATTTTCAAAGAGCCGTGGCACGTTATATTATAAGCTGAAGGATTTAAAAACATTATATCAGGCATTTGACACATATGTGGCAGAGCGTTTTATAACAACAGAGGATACGCTTGCCCTGCTATCCCGGGCGGTTCATGAGTCGAAGATCATGAAAAACAGCGTGGTGATTTTTGATGGATTTACCGGATTTACGCCGATCCAGTACCGGCTGATTGCAGAGCTCATGGAGTTATCGCGCATGGTGATTGTGTCGGTAACGCTGGGTGAGGGAGAAAACCCTTACCGGATCATGGGAGAGCAGGAGTTATTTTATTTAAGTAAAAAGACGGTCCGCGATCTGCAGAAATGGGCACAGAAGAGAAATGTCCGGCAGGCAGAGGACGTTTATCTGGGAAAGGGCGGACTGCCCAGGTTCCGGGAAAGCAGGGAACTGGCACATCTGGAAAAGCAGCTGTTCCGTTATCCGCTAAAGCCCTACGAGGAGTCACAGAAGGATTCCATACCGGCAATTCAGATCCGGGAAGCGATGAGTCCTGCCGGGGAGGTCCGGGGAGCCTGCATTTTAATTAAAAGGCTGGTATTAGAGCAGAATTACAGCTACCGGGATATTGCGGTAGTGACGGGAGAACTGGAAACCTACGGAGATTTCTTTGAACGGGAAGCCGCAACGTATGATATTCCGGTATTTATTGACCGGACACGGGGAATTCTGTTGAATCCGTTCCTCGAATACATACGGAGTGCCCTGCGGATTGTCCTGCAGAATTTCAGCTATGAGTCGGTGTTTCATTATCTGCGGAGCGGTCTTGCCGATTTTACGATGGAAGAGACGGATCTTCTCGAAAATTATATCCTGGCAACCGGAATCAAGGGAAGAAAGAAGTGGGGAGAGCTTTTTACAAGGAATGCAACGGAGCAGATCAATGAGCTGCGGGCGCGTCTTTACGGACAGATGACACCTCTTTTGCAGAAGCAGGAAACGGCTTCCGGCTATGTGAAAGCGTTGTATGAGTTCATTGTGGCCGGACGGATTCAGGAAAAGCTCCTTACCTTTGAGGAACAGTTCCGGGCAGACGGAGAAGAAGAACGGGCGAAGGAATATGCGCAGATCTACCGGCTGGTGATGGAGCTGCTTAACCAGATCGAAGGACTGTTAAGAGAGGAAGCAATGACTCTGCAGGAGTTTGCCGATATTCTGGATTCCGGCTTTGCCGAGATTGAGGTCGGAACGATTCCGGGCGGTGTGGACCGTGTCATTGTCGGTGATATGGAGCGGACCCGCTTAAATCAGGTGAAGGTGCTTTTATTTCTTGGTGTAAATGACGGAAACATTCCAAGGAATGCAAACAAAGGCGGGATTATTTCCGATATTGACCGGGAGTTTTTAAAGGACTCAGATATTGAACTGGCACCGACGCCACGGCAGCAGATGTTTACGCAGCGGTTGTATTTATACATGAATATGACGAAGCCGTCCGAGCGGCTGTATCTGTCCTATGCCCGGATCAGCAGCGATGGCAAAACGCTCCGTCCTTCTTATCTGATTGATACAGTGAAGGCTCTTTTTCCATGCGCTTATCAGGGAAATCTGATGGAGGGTAAAGAGTCTGTAACCGAACGGATCATGGGAAAGAAGGATGCCCTTCCCTATGTGGCAGAAGAGCTGCGCGAGCGTGCACAGGGAAGAGCGGGCGGCATGACGGATGAGGAATTTTTCAGCCTGTGCCGGATTTACTGGGAGGATTCCGCCTTTCGCAGTCAGATGGAAAAGCTTCTGCAGGCTGCCTATGAGCATTATGAGCATAAGCCGCTGGGAGCGATGATTGCGAGAATGGTTTACGGAACGGTACTGGAAAACAGTGTCAGCCGTCTGGAACGCTATGCGGCGTGTGCTTATGCACACTTTCTCCAATATGGGCTGAATCTTAAGGAGCGGGAAGTGTTCCAGCTTGAGAATACAGATCTTGGAAATATTTACCATGAGGTTTTAGAGGTGTTTTCCCACCGCCTGAAGGAGCATGGCTATACCTGGCTGGATTTCCCCAAGGAGGAAGGCGAACAGCTTCTTTGGGAGGCATTGGAGAACTGTTCCATGCAGTATGGTGAAACGATTCTTTACAGCTCTGCGCGTTATCAGTACATGATTGAGCGGATGTACCGGATTCTGAAACGGACGATCTGGGCGTTAAAGGAGCAGCTAAAGAGCGGGAAATTCCTGCCGGAGGCGTTCGAGATGAGCTTTTCGAGAGTGGAAAACCTGGATGCGGTGAATATTACGCTTTCGGAGGAAGAGAAGATGAAGCTCAGGGGCCGGATTGACCGTCTGGATACCTGTGAGGATGAAGATCACATATATGTCAAGGTGATTGATTACAAATCGGGAAATAAGAAGTTTGATCTGGCAGCCGTTTACTATGGCCTGCAGCTCCAGCTCATTGTCTATATGAATGTGGCGGCAGAAATGATGAAGAAAAGTCATCCGGATAAGGAGGTTGTTCCGGCAGCGCTGCTTTACTATCATGTGAATGACCCGATGATTAAGAGTGAGGAAGAGCTGAGTCCGGAGCAGGTAAACGATCAGCTTTTGAAGGAGCTGCGCATGAATGGACTGGTGAACGACAGTGAGGAGGTCATCGGACTTCTGGACGGCAGCTTTGCAACGAAATCCTCAATTATTCCGGTGGAGCGCAAAAGTGACGGCTCCTTATCTGCCCGGTCCAGTGTGGTAAACCGGCAGGATTACGAAGTGATATCGAATTATGTAAACCAGAAGATGCACCAGTTTGGAACCGAAATCCTGCAGGGAAATATTGAGGTCAATCCCTGTGAGCAGGGGAATACCGAGTCCTGTACCTATTGTACGTTCCGCGAAATCTGTGCATTTGACGGAAAAATACCGGGCTTCGAAAAAAGAAAACCAGGACATGGCATGGATGTCCTTAAGGATGAGCAGGATATCATCGAAAAAATGCGTAAGCATTCAGCCATGCAGAACTGATTGCATAAAATGTCCTTGGGAGCTTGCTCACAGAGGACAGATTGTGCAATTAGTTCTATAGGGCGTAAGCCCGACATGAAATAAGTTGCCGGAGATAGATATAATATAGTCAGTCTGTACAATCCGGCAACTTATGAATGGCATGGTGAATGCTTACAAAACCAAATAAACAGCCATGCAGAACTGATTGCATAAAATGTCCTTGGGAGCTTGCTCACAGAGGACAGATATAAGAAGGAGGATGCGGCGTGGGAGTAACCTTTACGAAGGAGCAGCAGCAGGTCATAGATTTAAGAAACCGGAATCTTCTGGTTTCGGCAGCAGCCGGTTCCGGTAAAACGGCGGTGCTTGTCGAGCGGATCATTCAGATGATTCTGAATAAAGAGCATCTGGTGGATATTGACCGCTTACTGGTAGTGACCTTTACGAATGCGGCGGCGGCAGAGATGCGCGAGCGTATCCGGCAGGCGATTGACCGGGAGCTTGCAGTGGATCCGTTTAACGAGCATTTACAGAAGCAGGCAGCGTTATTACATAAGGCACAGATTACTACAATTGACAGCTTCTGTCTTTTCGTTATCCGCAATCATTTCCATGAGATCGGGTTAGATCCCGGCTTCCGTGTGGCAGATGAGGGAGAACTGAAGCTGTTGCAGCAGGATACCTTAAATGAACTGCTTGAGCAGGAATATGATGCGGCAGATCCGAAGTTTCTGCAGTGTGTGGAATATTTTACAGGGGGAAGCAACGACCGGCTTCTCATGCAATATATCGAAAAGCTACATGACTTCGCAGAGAGCTATCCCTGGCCGGAAGACTGGCTTCTTGGCTGCATGGAGGATTATAAAGCTGCGGATGTGGAGGAACTGAACGGGACGCAGTGGTGCAGGTATCTTACCTTCCATGTGCGCTTTATGCTGCAGGAGCTGGCCGGAAAACTCCGGCAGGCGTGTAGGCTGTCAGAGCGTCCGGCAGGCCCTTATATGTATGGGGAACTCCTTGAAAAGGAAACGGAGATGTTAGAGCAGGCATCGAAGAAGGAGACCTATCAGGAACAGTATGAGGTCATGGAGAAGATCACCTTCGGGCGTCTCCCTTCGAAAAAGGATGACTCTGTGGATCCTGCATTACGTGCCATGGTTCAGCAGCTCCGTAATGAGGTGAAAAAGCAGATCGAGAAGCTGAAAGGCGATTTCCTGTTACGATCTCCCGAACAGGCGCTTGCACAGATGCACAGAGCCTATCCGATGATCGAGGAGCTTGTTTCTCTGGTGCTCACTTATGAACGTATGCTTACGCACAAAAAGCGCGAGGCCAATATTATCGATTTTGGCGATATGGAGCATCTGGCGTTACAGATTCTGCTTACCAGAGAAGATGGGGAGATTGTTCCGACCAGGGCGGCAAAGGAGTACCGGGAGTGCTTTGACGAGATTCTGATTGATGAATACCAGGACAGTAATCTGGTGCAGGAATATCTTCTGACGGCAGTTTCCGGAGAACAGGACGGACGAAATAACCGCTTCATGGTAGGAGATGTCAAGCAGAGCATTTATAAATTCCGTCTGGCAAGACCGGAGCTTTTCATGGAAAAGTACCATACCTATACGAAGGAAGAATCCGGCTGCCAGCGGATTGACCTGCATAAGAATTTCCGGAGCCGCAGAGAGGTTTTGGAGGGAGTCAACACGCTGTTTCAGAAGATTATGGGGCAGGAGCTTGGCGGGATTGTCTATGATGAGGATGCTGCCCTTTATGAGGGTGCTTCTTACCCGGAAAACACCGGGAATGACACGGAATATCTGATTTTTACGCAGGAGGAGGAAAGTGGAGAGTCGGTGCGCAGCTTTGAAGCCAGGGCAATTGCTGCCAAAATCCGTACACTGTATCAGAGCTTTCAGGTGACGGACAAGGAGACCGGTGCGCTGCGGCCGGTACAGTATCGGGATATGGTGATTCTGCTCCGGACGAATTCCGGCTGGGCGCAGGAGTTTAAGGAGACGCTGCAAAAGGAGGGAATTCCTGCTTATGTGAGCCTCCGCACCGGGTATTTTGAGGCCTCGGAGATCCGGGAGCTTTTGCAGTTCCTGCATGTGATTGACAATCCGAGGCAGGATATTCCCCTGTATGGAACGATGAAATCTTACTTTGGAGGCTTTGGCGAGGAGGAGATTGCGAGAATCCGGGCCGGTGTGACGGATAAGAAGATCGAAGGGAAGGCTTCAGAAGATAAGGACAAAGTAGGAGAAAATACTTCAGAAGAGAATACCATAGTGGGGAATGATTCAGAAGAAGCGGCAGTGGCAGCCAACAAACCGACGGCGCTGATCGATCAGTTAAGGGCTTATGAAGGAGATTTAAAAGAGAAGATCGCGGACTTTTTAACAATATTGGATCATTACCGGCAGATGTCCGTTTATACGCCGATTCACAAGCTGCTGGAAGCATTGATTTATACAACCGGGTATTTTCAGTATGTGACGGCAAAGCCCGGCGGTGAGCAGCGCAGGGCGAATGTGGAAATGCTTTTGTCTAAGGCGGCTGCCTTTGAGCAGACGAGCTTTTATGGTGTCTTTCATTTTCTGCGCTACATCGAGCAGTTGTCAAAGTATGAGGTGGATTACGGAGAAGCGGATATTCTGGATGAAAATGCCGATGTCGTACGGATTATGAGTATCCACAAGAGTAAGGGACTGGAATTCCCGGTATGCTTCGTGGCAGGCTTATCCAAGAAATTCAATATGCAGGATACCACAGGACGTCTTGTGACCGATATGGATCTGGGGATGGGAGTGGATGAGATTGACAGTGAGCTTCGCATCCAGCGCCGTATGACGAAGAAAAATGTGGTTTCCCTGAAAATGCGTCTGGATACGCTGGCAGAAGAAATGCGTGTTCTTTATGTTGCCATGACGCGTGCCAGGGAAAAGCTGATTCTTACAGCAGTTGTCAGGGATGGAGAAAAGCTTAGGGAACAGATTGCATTATATGAAAATACGAAGGCCGAGGATGGCCGAATGCGTTTTACGGATCTTTTGAATGCCGGATCGTTCCTGCAATTTGTGCTGCCGGCATTGTCTGATGCGCAGTTTATCAGTGAAGGAGAGCTGAAGGAGCAGGAAATTTCCGAAGAATGCGGACAGCTTCTGCAAAGAGAACAGTTTGTGTACCGGATTACGAGGGAAGAGGCATCAGAAGGAGAGCTTGCACAGAAGGAAAAGCTGCAGCAGCGCATGGATCGACGGTATGCTTATGAAGGATTAAAGGAGCTGGTGACAAAGACCAGTGTTTCAGAGCTGAAGAAGGCACAGATGGATCTGGATTTTGCGGGAGAATTGTTCCCGGAAAAGGAAATTGTGCCGTATATTCCAGCCTTTATGCAGGAAGAGCAGGGAATGTCCGGGGCAGACCGCGGAAGCGCTTACCACCGGGTGATGGAGCTGCTTGACTTTGAAAAGGTGCTGGAGGCAAAAGCAAAGACATGGGAACAGGAGCAGGAAGAACTGGAACGGCAGATTGCACTCATGGTAGAGAAAGAGCTGTTGCAGAAGCCATGGAGCAAAGCCGTTTCTGTGAAAAAGCTTGTTATATTTTTTCAATCCTCACTGGCACAGAGAATGGCCAAGGCACAGCACCTTCAGAAGCTTAAAAAAGAGCAGCCCTTTGTACTTGGCATCGCAGCAGACCGCGTAAAGCCGCAGTTTCCGCATGAGGAGCAGGTGCTGATTCAGGGAATCATCGACGCTTTTTTTGAAGAGGGTGACGATCTTATTCTTATGGATTATAAGACCGATGCCGTAAAGACCGGGGAAGAGCTGGTAAAGCGTTATCATACCCAGATGGAATACTATACGGAAGCCTTAGAACGAATCGTTGGCAAGAAGGTGAAGGAACGGATAATTTATTCCTTTGCGCTGGGTGAGGAAATCCGGATGTAGCGGATGAAGATACCAACCGATATCGGAGTGCGTAGGGAATGGCATAAAGAAAGTGACGATTCCAGGTGGCAATTCCATGCAGGGGGATTGACACCGGCCGGAAAGCGTTGTATCTTTATAACGATCGGTGCAATCACCGAAATAAATCAATCACTTCGCTAGGGGAGCATTTGCTGAGATTATCTGTTGTAACAGTTCAGCCATGCAGCTTATGAATGGGCAAAGCTGAACAGTTACTATCTGTTACACAGATTAACCCTCACTACTTGAACCGGGTAATACCGGCGTAAGGAAGCACAGGATAACAGGATCATATTATGTCCTCCTTAGCGATGTAAAAAGTCTAAGGAGGATTTTTTATGTCACTGTTTTTTAACAAAGAAGACGGCTACTTTTCATTGACAACAGCCGGCGAGGTCGCTGTGATTATTCTGATTGCAGTTCTCGTAATTCTGACAGCAGTAATCAGCACCAGAGTCAAAGAGAACAAGGATCAGAAAAAGAGTCCGTTTTCTACCAAGCAGCTTGTATTTTCCGCAGTCGCACTGGCACTTGGCTTTGTCACCTCTTATATTAAGATCGTGAACATGCCCTGGGGCGGTTCCATCACGCTCTGCTCCATGCTGTTTGTAACCATGATCGGTTACTGGTATGGACCCAAGGTCGGTCTTACAGCTGCATTCGCCTACAGTCTGCTACAGTTCGTTCAGGATGGCGGAAGCTATATTTTATCCCCTCTGCAGGCGTGCCTTGATTACATCTTCGCATTTGCTGCATTAGGTCTATCCGGATTCTTCAATAAGCAGAAGAACGGATTATTAAAGGGTTATCTCGTGGCAATTCTCGTAAGAGGCCTGTGTCATTCCATCGGCGGCTATCTGTACTGGATGGATTATATGCCGGATAACTTCCCGAAGTCACTGACTGCGATTTATCCGATTGCCTATAATTATGCCTACATCCTGGGAGAAGGTCTGATTACCGTAATTATCATTATGCTTCCTCCGGTAAAGAAAGCAATTGAAAAGGTGAAAGAAATGGCCGTACAGGCGTAAGGACAGGCCTGGTCAGGTATATTCCTGCGGCAGCAGATATTGGATTCGTGGTTATTTATGAATATCAGATGTCTGTCCTGAAGAAATGCTGATGCGGTTATGTACAATCTGCCAGGTCAGGGTTTTACTTTATAGACAGATTTTACAAACATAATGACAGGATAGTTCACCATCTTGCATTTTACAAGGCGGTGTGCTATCCTGTTTTTAATAAGATATTGGTAACGTTACCAATAGCGCAAATACAGTGCTGACAGCTATTTTGGAATAGCGGAAAGAGATGGAGAATATGAAGAGAGCAAGTGGCATTTTATTACCGGTTTCCAGTCTTCCGTCCCCTTACGGAATTGGAACCTTTTCCAGAGAAGCGTATGAATTTGTAGACTTCCTGGCAGCAGCCGGACAGACCTATTGGCAGATCCTGCCGTTAGGACCGACCGGATATGGGGATTCCCCGTATCAATCCTTTTCCACCTTTGCAGGTAATCCGTATTATATTGATCCGGAGGAGCTGATTGAGAAGGGATGGATCACGAAGAAGGACTGCGAAAGCTACGATTGGGGAGATACCGATGGTTATGTAGATTATGAGAAGATCTATCTTTCCCGGTTCCGTCTCTTAAAGAAGGCTTTTTTGAACAGCAAAATCGAAGAAGATGAAGAGTTTCAGAACTTTGTGAAGGAAAATGAATACTGGATTATAGATTATGCAATGTATATGGCAGTCAAGGATCATTTTAAGGGTGTGAATTGGTTAAGCTGGGATGAAGACATCCGGAATCGTGATGAGAAAGCCATGAAGAAATACCGCGAAGAGCTTAAGGAAGAGATTCTGTTCTATGAATTCCAACAGTATTTTTTTGCATCGCAGTGGCTCCGTCTTAAGAAGTATGCGAATGAGAAGGGTGTTCTGATTGTAGGAGACATTCCAATCTATGTTGCTTTTGACAGTGCAGATACCTGGGCGAATCCGGAGATTTTCCAACTGAATGAAAAGGGTGAACCGGTAGCGGTTGCAGGATGCCCGCCGGATGCATTTTCGGCAACGGGCCAGCTTTGGGGAAATCCGTTGTATCGTTGGGATTATCATGCACAGACCGGCTTTGCATGGTGGATGAAACGAATCGGCTATTGCTATAAATTATATGATGTGGTACGTATCGACCATTTCCGGGGCTTTGATGAATACTACAGCATTCCTTACGGCGATCCGACCGCAGAGTTTGGTAAGTGGGAGAAGGGACCCGGCTATGCATTGTTTAAGACGATGAAGGAGCAGATCGGCAACAAGCCGGTGATCGCAGAGGATCTTGGATTTTTAACTCCTTCCGTTATCCGTCTTGTGAAAAAGACCGGTTATCCGGGAATGAAGATTCTGCAGTTTGCCTTTGATTCGAGAGAAGAGAGCGATTATCTGCCACATAACTATACCGCAAACAGTGTGGTTTATACCGGAACACATGACAATGATACAACACTTGGCTGGTATCATACGATTCCGGCATGTGACCGCCGCTTTGCAAAGAACTACCTGAACATCAAGGGCAATAAGAAGGTGACCTGGGAGTTTATCCGGGCAGCGATTGCAAGTGTATCCGATACCGCAATTATTCCGATGCAGGATTATCTGGAGCTTGGCAGTGAAGCCAGAATCAATACGCCGTCTACACTGGGAGATAACTGGAAGTGGCGGATGAGTGCAGAACAGCTCTCACCGGAACTGGCAGAAGAAATTCTGGAGTTATGTAAACTCTATGGACGTGTGAAAGAAAAATAAAGATAGGAAGAAAAAGAGACGGCCGTGGAAGAAAGCCGGAAAAAGCCGGAGAAGGATACGGAAAGACCAGAAGAATACAGAGAGAAAAAGAGTTACAAAAAAGAAGAAAGAGGGATGGAAGATGGGAGAAATGACAATCAAGGATATTGCCAGAAAATGCGGAGTAGGACCAAGTACGGTATCCCGCGCCATCAATAACCATCCCAATATCAATCCGGAAACCCGGGAAAGGGTACTGGCAGTCATCCGGGAAACCGGCTTTGTCCCCAATAACAGTGCACGGAATCTGAAACGGACAGAAGCAAACTGTATTGCGGTATTGATTAAGGGCATCACGAATCCGTTTTTCAGTTCGGTGATCCGGATTATTGAAGAACAGATTGATGAAAAGCATTTTACCATGGTGATGCAGCATGTGGAAAGCTATGAGGATGAGCTGGATGTAGCATTGAACCTGATCAAGGAAAAGCGGCTGCGCGGGATTATTTTTCTGGGAGGCAATTACCAGCATGATCCGAAAAAGCTTAGGATGCTGAATGTCCCTTTTGTATTCAGTACGATCGGGACAGTGGCAGAGGAGAGTGTGAAAAAGAATTATTCCAATATTGCGGTGGATGACCGGGCAGAAAGCTGCCGGATGGCAGAGTATCTTCTGGGACTCGGACATAAGCAGATCGCCCTGATTACAGAAAATGCAGAGGGAGAGTCGGTTGGAAAGCTTCGTCTTTTAGGCTATCAGGATGCGTTGAAGGAACAGGGAATAGCGGTAAATCCGAAGCTGATCTTGAAAATAACGGATGATGTTGATCCATATTCGATGGAAAACGGTTACCGGATGACGAAAGAACTGCTGCAGTCCGGTGAGCCGTTTACGGCGGTGTATGCGATTGCGGATACCTTGGCAATCGGAGCCTGCCGGGCATTGCATGAGGCCGGAAAACGGATTCCGGAGGATGTGTCGGTTGCCGGTTTTGATGGAATTCCGCTCGGGGAATATTATATTCCGAAGCTTTCTACGATGCGGCAGCCGGTAGAAGCCATGGCAGATAAAACGGTCCGCCTGCTTCTGCAAATCTTAGAAGAAGGCGGATCGCATGAACATCTGATTTTCCCGGCAGAGCTGGTGATCCGGGAATCGACCGCTCCACCTGGATAAATACAGGTGATAAACCATACTGCATCTGAAACCGTTTCAGGTATGTGGTCCTGAATAGTTATACCGGTTCAGGGTTGGAAAATACGTTTTGACAGGTTGGAGTTGTGATATTCTGGATTGTTCGTGACATCCTCCTGAAACCAGTCAAGCGGAGTGAATGCATTGGCAGTCTCCACATCCGGAAATTCCACTTCGGCAATAATTAATGGTGCAAAGGGCGCATCAAATACATCAAGTTCGACTTTTAAGGCGGTATCTGTGATTGGGATCAGATACCGTTTTTTGGAAATAATGTTGCCATCGGCCTTTGGACGAAGATGCTCGTAACCTTCCCTGGATAAAGGCAGGTTGTATTCTTCCCGCGCAAGGAGTCCGGTGCCCTTGTAGGTGAGGTAATATTCCTCATCCTGCCTGCGGATGCGGATCACCGGGGAGGTACAGAGGTAGGCCTGCTCAATGTGAAGACATTCGTAGTCCGAGAGGTTTTCCGGGAGGTGCTTGATTAAAAATTTGCGTTCAATTTCCATAAAAGTGTCCTTTCGTTGTTAAGATGATGAACCTGTTAAAATTTGCACAACACATTATAACACAGTCTGTTTATAATGTGGTACAATATAGGTTACATTGTTGGACTTACTCTTGGTTGTGGAGAAAGGATGGTTGCACGGAATGAACAAACAACAGCTTGCTCAAAAGATATGGGCATCAGCCAATCAAATGCGGTCAAAAATCGAAGCTAACGAATATAAGGATTACATACTCGGCTTTATCTTCTATAAGTATCTCTCAGATAAGGAGATTAAATTCCTGAAAGATAATGATTATGATGATGAACTTTTGAAAACTGTGTCCGAAGAAGATGACGAAACAGTAAAGTGGGTTCAAGAGAACATCGGCTATTTTATTGCTTATAAGGATTTATTCTCCACTTGGCTTGCAATGGGCAAGGATTTTGATGTTTCCAATGTTCGTGATGCGCTTTCCGCTTTTAGTCGACTTATTTCCAATACTCACAAAAAAGTATTTGATAAGGTCTTTGACACGCTGCAAACCGGGCTTTCCAAGCTGGGCGACAGTTCCGGCACACAGACAAAGGCAATCAGCGGCTTGCTTACCCTTATCAAAGACATTCCGATGGACGGAAAGCAGGACTATGATGTTCTTGGCTTCATCTATGAATATTTAATCAGCAACTTTGCCGCAAACGCAGGCAAAAAAGCCGGTGAGTTCTATACGCCGCACGAGGTCTCCCTGTTGATGTCTGAAATCGTTGCAAGTCATTTGAGGGGAAAAAGCGAAATTAAAATTTATGACCCGACAAGCGGTTCGGGTTCGCTGCTTATCAATATCGGTCAGAGCGTTGCAAAGTATATGACGGATGACAATAACATTAAATACTATGCTCAGGAGTTGAAAGAGAACACTTATAACCTCACCCGAATGAACTTGGTTATGCGTGGTATTAAGCCGGATAATATTGTCACTCGTAACGGCGATACTCTTGAGGAGGATTGGCCGTACTTTGATGAAAATGATCCGGTGAACACCTACAATCCCCTTTATGTGGATGCAGTCGTTTCCAATCCACCCTATTCGCAGGCCTGGGATCCGTCAAATAAAGAGGGTGATCCTCGGTATTCCCGTTTTGGACTTGCGCCTAAAGGGAAGGCCGACTATGCTTTCCTCCTGCATGACCTGTTTCATATCAAGCCGGACGGTATTATGACCATTGTCCTTCCTCACGGTGTACTGTTCCGTGGTGGCGAGGAGGGTGAAATTAGGAAAAATCTGATCGAGAATAACCATATTGATGCCATTATCGGGTTGCCTGCCAATATCTTTTTCGGTACGGGCATTCCAACTATCATCATGGTGCTGCGCCAAAAGCGTGAGAACACCGATGTTCTCATCATTGATGCATCCAGGGGCTTTATCAAAGAGGGAAAGAACAACAAGCTCCGTGCGTCGGATATTCGCAGGATAGCAGACACCTTTATCAAAAGAGAAAGCATTCCGAAGTATTCAAGGGTTGTCAGCCGGGAAGAAATCCGTGGCAACGATTATAACCTGAACATTCCCCGCTATGTTGATTCTTCTGAAGCGGCGGAGCATTGGGATGTGTATGCTTCTATGTTTGGCGGTATTCCCACTGCTGAAATCGATGAGTTGAGTGAGTTTTGGGCGGCGTTCCCTGAACTGAAAAAGTCCCTGTTTGCCGGAAACGATATTCCGTATGTGAATGTTGCGGTGGAGGATATTAAGAGTGCCATCAAGAGTCATTCCAATGTGGCAGATTTTGAGACTGTATTTAATGACGCATTTGCGTCTTTCCCTGCATTTTTGAAAGCTGAACTTCTGGACAATGTTGAGGGTGTGGATATTTCAAAAGCCGAGTCGCTGTTGAGCGCGGACATCTTTGAAAGGTTGAAGAATATCCCTCTGATTGACAAATATGTGGCATTCCAGCTTCTTGATGATGACTGGACAGGCATTTCTATTGACCTTGAAGTATTGCAGACAGAGGGGTTTGCAGCAACGAAAAAGGTTGATCCGAACCTTGTGATGAAGAAAAAGGATGGGAAGGATCAGGAAGTTCAGGAAGGTTGGGTAGGTCATATTATCCCGTTTGACTTGGTGCAAGCGACCTTACTCTTTACAGAAACGGACGAACTTCACAATTTGGAAAGCCGCTTTGCAGAAATTCCCTCCGAATATGAGGCTATTCTTGACGGTATGACAGAGGATGAAAAAGAAATCTGCAAGGATACTCTTACCGAGGAAGGTGACGCATTTATTCCGAAAGAGATTCCTAAAATCATTAAGAAACTTAAAAAAGATAATTCGGCGGACAGCATTGTACTTTGCAAGACCTTGGAACGGGTGGATGAACTTGTGAAGTCTGAAAAGGAGATCAAGGGAAAAATTAAGACTAAAAGTGCCGATTTACAGGCAAAAACAAAAGAAACTATTGAAGGATTGACCGACGAGCAGGCATATTTGTTGTTGGAGAAAAAGTGGATCTGCCCGTTGGTTGAAAGCATCCACAAGTTGCCTGACACGATAATTGATGGCTTGGTGAGCAAAATTGAGGCTCTCCAAAATAAGTATGCAACCACCTTCTTTGAGGTGGAGCAGCAAATCAGTGAAACTGAAGCCAGACTTGTGGGTATGATCGATGAGCTTGAAGGTAACGAATTTGATATGCTCGGACTCGAAGAATTCAAAAAGTTGCTTGGAGGTAGTGCAGAATGACGAATAATTCAAACATTCCGGCAATTCGGTTCAAAGGATTCTCAGACGCTTGGGAACAGCGTAAGTTAGATGATGTGGCAGAATTTAGTAAAGGAAGTGGCTATTCTAAAGGTGATTTGATAGAGTCCGGAACGCCAATTATTCTGTACGGAAGATTATATACAAAATATG
>Ga0129315_1000460_pt1 | contig 33332 bp, 27 predicted proteins | sample Cm827metagenome_FD_94432 | JGI IMG/M metagenome (GOLD analysis project Ga0129315, IMG submission 94432) | Eastern black-and-white colobus group fecal microbial communities from Wisconsin, USA - Cm827 metagenome | ecosystem: Host-associated > Mammals > Digestive system > Large intestine > Fecal... | reverse complement strand
GGCAGGAGGTCAACCCCTTCTTCATGATGAAGCATCCCTTCTCCATGCGTGACAGGTCTATCCTGTATGGCTTTTATCATGAGATCGTTCAGCGTAATCGGCAGTTCGTCCGGCTCCCAGCCAAGGCTGAGGGTCAGGCTTCCCTGTGCGTCTGCATCGACGAGCAGCACCTTCCTGCCCGCCTGCGCCAGCCCTATGCCTAAATTGGCGCAAGTCGTCGTTTTGGCTGTGCCGCCTTTCTGGTTGGCAAGGCTGATAACGTGCGCATCCATTTTTTATCGCTCCCTTCTGATAGGTGCAAAAAAAGCCGTCTGTATCATCAAGCAACTCTCCTATTCAGCGTCTTTTCAGACGCTTTGGGTCAAAAGAAAACCACTCGATCTTCGCAAAAATCGAGTGGCCATGTTATGAAATTTACTTTTTATCTTTGATTTCTCGCAAATATGTCTCCACGTTCCGATACTGTACATCCTGCACAACCTGTTCTTTTCCGCGATAGAGCACATATTTTCCTGTAATCGGCCCATACCGATGTTTCGTTTGCTCGCATTTCTTTTCGTCGATTAAATGACGTATCTGCTGGGGCACAATTTCAGCGCTGTGCTTGATTTCATAAATCTGACAACAGCCCGCACCCGGATCAAACACGACCATATCAAACTCGCCAACGGGAAATTGCAGCACAAAAACCTGTTTTTTCGGATTGGCCAGCTTGGTTTCCAGCAGAACAATGTCCTCCATCATCCTCCCCTTGATCTCATTCAGAACACGTTCCTGCACGGCATTTCTCTCTGCCAAAGACAGCGCGCTGAACGTCTCATCCAGCAGCAAGCTGTGAATCAAGGCGCCAGCCTGTGCATATCGAAGCCCTGGCTGTGCAATTACGGTTCGGCTGCCCTTCTCATTGACATCCGGCAGGTGGAGAACGTCGATTTCCTGCGTCAAATCCAGCAGTTCCAAATATTCTCTGATTTCTCGCACATGCGTTCGATCCAGCTTGACCGTTTGTTCCGCCTGATTGCGAATTTCCAGCAGCTTTCGCAGATTTTCCGTTACGGTATCCATATCCACCCGATCCAGAATATCCGTCGGATTCTGTCGGTCGCGACGCAGGTTGTTTGCGGAGATACCCAAGTCGTGCGATTTGAAATCCCGTGTCAGAACCTCCAGCGTAAAACGATGATTGATATCCTCAACCACACGGTTAATTGCACTGGTCAACTCGTCTTTTTCATACAGGTCGTGCAAATGGCGGAAATGTCCTTCGTACTGATAGCAGCGTAGGGAGTGCTGGATGTTTCGAGCAATCGCCGTGTCTACATACTCATCGGCGCTTTCCTTGCTGGCGAAGGTAGACGTTTCGTTATAGTGAACGCCGCCCAAGCTCATCGTACCGCCGTAACGAATATACTCGTCGATGCCATGAATTCCCAGCACCGATTCAAATTCCCGATAGGGAATGAACGTCGTATGCAGCATCACGCAGCGATCGTAAAGCTGTTCGTCCTCCGTGAATAGAAACCCCAGCGAATCTGTGCCGGACAGCACAATTTTCATCCCGCAGGCCGCAAATACATCCGAAAACAGCGCCGCTCCCTCGATGAAATCCTCCATCAGCGTCACTTCGTCCAGAAACACATAGCGAAAGCCCTTCTGCTCCAGCGTTTTCAAGTCTTTATTGACATCCGCCAACGTATCCTTTGCCGTAATCTGAATGAACGCCGCTTTGGCCAATTCATCTTCGGCCATGTCAGCGAAAATCTGACGAATCATCGTGGTTTTTCCCGTTCGACGCAGACCATAGAGAATAAACACCTTGTCCCGCGTCTCGCCATAAACATAATCATGCAGCTGCTGAAAGCATTCGCGCTTCTGATAACAGCTTACGGCATCAGCAAATGTTCGGAGCATATTACCTGTTCGGACGTTGGTGATGAAGTTCAACAGCTCGGCCTTCTTCACCTTTGGCAGACCTCTACGCAACGCTTTGATTTCCTGTTCAAGCGTCTTTCGATGCTCAATCTGTTCTCGGAATGCATCAACCTCATCCAAAGGAATATACTTTTCTCTACGTTTTCCATTCTCAGACCAGCGCTGATAAAAGTATATCTTCCTATTCACCGTTTTTCTGGTGATGGAGCCAACAGGCAGCTCGGCAATCTGTTGTTCCAGCTCTTTCATGCGCGTTTGGGCTTCTTCCTGATTCACTGTTTTCCCTCCTTTTCCCGCATGGATTTATCCCTATTATACCCTATTTATCCCCATTTATTCAAGAGGGTATAGAAAAGGATGTCCATGCTTGATGGACATCCCTTCAACTTTCCGCTTTTCGAGCTGTATTGCGCTCCAATTTGAGCACCAATCGCGCACCATTTTTTTATGAACGTGCGCAAACCCTTATCAAGTTTCAAATGACTACAAGCTCAAAAAATGAGGTATTCCTTCATTTTTAACGACTTATGCCAAACTGCAAAGAATAGCGTTAGATGCGTTACGAATCACGAAGTATTGGATTGCCGACCGTAGCAACCGCTGCTTCCGCCGCTTTGACGAGCTTTTCGCAGATCAGGGTCAGACTGGATTCCGAATGATCGAGCGCATCGATGGCAAGCTGATCTTGCCAGAAGCTGTGAAGGTTATCCAGATGGCGGAGTAATCCGGAGGTGTGCATGAGCGAAAGATTGAATGACATGTTGGACCGTTACGGCGAGGTCTGCCCGTAGAAGAAGGCGGCGCAGATCCTCAGCGTAACACCCAGAACCATTGCTCGCATGATGGATGATGGACGGCTGCGGCGCGTGGGAATGCACGTGGACGTCCGTTCTATCTGCGACTATATCGAAAATCCCAAACAGATAGATTTCACTGCGCGCATGCGCACGAAACAGCAAACGACCATGATTCGGCCCGGTGAATTCTATGCAGCCTCGCGTGCTGTAAAAGCCGCAAAGGAGCTTGAAAGACACGGTGTCTTTGGTAGACTCACTCAGAACCCGAATCAGGAGGTTTCCGTATGAATCTATCAAAAAACATCATCGCCGAGGACGCTGCAGAGGCGTCCTCGGCCTTTTAAGGAGGGCGTATCATGGCGGAGAAAACCCCGTCTGGCAAATACCGTGGTCGCGTACAGATTGGCATGGATAAGGACGGCAAGCCCATCAGCAAATACGTAAGTGCAAAGACCCGGCGCGAGTTGGAACAGAAAAAGGAATACATCCGGCACCACTATGTGGACGGGCATCCAATCCGCGAGAACTTGCCGTTCTACCAGTATGCAGAGGAATGGTACACGTTGAAAAAGGAACCGTTTATTTCTGATGCCAGCCGCAGCGCATACCGCACGATGTTCAACAAGCACCTGCTTCCGGCATTCGGCCTCCGCCATCTGCGTGCCATTTCTGCTGGCGAGATACAGGCGTTTGTCAATTATTCCTTCGCCGATTCCAGCAAATCGCAGATCACGCTGGCGGTAGGTACGCTCAAAGCGCTGTTCGCCAGCGCATACGCCGAGGGCATCATCGAGCGCGACCCAAGCGTATCGATCATCCGCCCAAAGGCAAAGAAAAAAACCGAGCGTCGGGCGCTAACCGATCAGGAAACCGAGAACGTGCTGCATACCATCCAAAACCATGAGCATGGCCTGTTTCTGGCAGTGCTTTACTATCTCGGCCTGCGGCGCAGCGAGGCGCTGGGCCTGCAATGGGGTGATTTCGATTTCGACGAGGATTTGGTGCATATCCAGCGCGACATCGACTATGTTGGCTCCACGGCCCATGACGGCGCACTGAAAACCGCTGCTGCTAACCGATACGTTCCGATTCCGCAGGAGTTGCGCGCTATGCTGTCCAAGGTGCGCGGCTTCCCGCAGCAGTATGTATTCCATACCGAGGAAGGCCAGCCGTGGCCGCAGAGCAGTTTCAAACGCATCTGGCTCAGCCTGATGGAGGCTTCCTATTGCGTAGAGGAGCGCGAGGTGACCAAAGCAACCAAGCGCAAGAACGACATCATCAAGGAGCTGAAACCGACGCTTACGCCGCACTATTTCCGGCACAATTACGCGACGCTGCTGTTTGAAGCGGGAGTAGAGCCTCTGATTGCCATGAAGATACTGGGACACACGGATTACCAAACCACGGCCAACATCTACACGTACCTCAAATCCGAAATGATGAAGAAATCCAGTGTGGATATGGAGGATGTATTCCGCCGCAAGCAGGAAGCGAAAAGCGCGCTGGCGAAGGCGCAGACTACAAGAGACAAGCGATCCCGGAAGCCGGTATTGGATATGAGCCTTCCGTGGGCGCGAAAGTTCTAGAAAACAAACATAATCAAAGGTCATCTTGATTGTTAGTCTTGACTTTTGACATTCTTCCATATACAATAAATGCGAACATATGTTCGTATTTATTTTCTGAAGGAAATGAAGTGGGCTCATGATTTTTCTTCGATTTTCTATGAATAGCTTAATTCGTAAAGATATAGCATAGTAGTGATTGATCAGATGAAATGGAGATGATATAATGCTATACGGGGTGCATATAGATATGTCATTTGAATCATCTTTGACCACTGTCGCGCTGCTATCAGCATATACTGAAAACACAAATAATCACTATCTTGATTTGCTTGTGCCATTTGTCGAATATTGTATCCCAAGTTCTGAAGGCGAAATTCTCGATTATAAGAATATCAGCCTTCAGCTTGGGACAGAATTCGGCATTGTTGATATGCCCGAAAAAATCGTCGCTGCCATTGTTAAGCGTTATGCAAAAAGCAATCCCGAGGCCATTGCAAAGCAAAGTGGCTCAACCTATGTTGTATGCAAAAAGCCAAGCAATGCAGACTTTGATCAGCGTCGACGTTCCATTCAGCAGCAGATGACTACGGTCACCGACAAATTCGATGTTTTCTTATCTACACAACCATGGAAAAAACCAGAAAAGGATGCTAAAGCTCTTCTTTTGGACTTTTTTCAGTCTTATGGACTTACTGTAGTTCGAAATGTGGAAGAACTACATCTTGTATCAAGCACCAATGACCGCGACCTGTTCATTGTGGCAAAGTTTATTCTCTGGGCGCATGAAAATGATGAACTTCTTTTTGAATCCCTTATTGATCTGACAAAAGGTTTCCTGACCTACAGAGCAATATATCAAATTGACGAGGGTGACAAACAAGATCATATGTCCAAATTACGCAGTGTAAAGTGCTTTTTGGACTGTTCATTGCTGATAAGCTTGTTGGGATATGATACGCAGGAGAGTCAGAACTCCGTACAGGGTCTTATCCAAATGCTGCAAAAGAATGGTGGTAGAATATATGTATTCGACCATACCATTGATGAAGCAAAATATCTGCTTATGTCTTACGCAGATTCGTCCGATAAGCTTAGATTCCGGTTGCCGGGGATTAAGGCAAAACATCTATCTGACGCAGTTATCCGTACTCAGGCTCTAGCACTTGATAAAACTGTTCGAAGCCATGGAATTACCCCGCTAACCGTTTCTGAGGATGAAGTGGCGAAGGAACGCAACAATTCTGCTACCTCATTTAGTTCTCTCTATGAATGTTTGGCGAATGGTTATCGAAGAGAGTACGACTTTAAATCCATTGTTGGAATAAAAAATCTCCGAAACGGTTCGCATCCATTGCAGATTGAGAATTGTATCGCCGTACTTGTGACTCAAGATTTGCGTCTTGCTTACTCGATCAGGAAGTTCACTTTATGTACACTGCATGAAGTCTCGCTTGCAAAACTGGATACGGATATGATAGCTATGCTGTGGCTGCAAACATTCACTGCTTGTCCTGAGATGCCAAAGGATATTCTGCTGAGTAATGCTGCTGCGGCTGTAACTCTATCTGATGATGTAAGAAAACGGGCTATCGAGCTAACCGACATGTGGGTTAAAGATGGAAGTATGGATCCATCCATGGCCCAACTACTCAGAAGTGACCGCCTTGATGAACTGTTAATTGTTGATTGTACGGCCAATGATCCAGAGGCACTGAATCTTGAAAACATCAAATCGGTAGTGATGCAGGCCTTAACGCCTGAAATCGAAGCTGAAAAAGAGAAGATTCGTGTCCAAGAGCGTGCCGAGTATGAAAGAAAAATCGAAGCTGTAACCCAAGATAATGCTCAACAGAAAGCACAGGAAGAGTTGGCACAACAGCAACAGCAGAAAGAGACGGAGCGCAAGCGATTGATTGAGAAAAGCCGCCGCATCAATAATAAAGCTCAGAATATCGCAAATAGAGTCCGCGCCTTTGTTCAAAGAATAGGTTTTGTAGTTTTTATTGTCTTTATTGCTGCATTATCTATTTACCAAGGCATTGATATGTATAAGGCATATTCAACGGCTGAAACAAGTGTTGCGCCACTTCCGTGGCTTGAATGGATCGGACGCATACTTCTGATAATTGTCGCTATATATGGAACAATAACCACTTTCCTTGATGGTAAGTTCACCGTGCGTCGCCTTTTGAATATGCTCGAGCGCAAAGTGTATGATATTGCGTATGGGTATTATGATCGTCAGGCGAAAGAGTGGGATATATAAGGACTATACTTTAAGAAAGGCCATGGCGCATTATGCGTCATGGCCGATTCTTTTGTCTAGCGCGATCTTGACTTCCTTATAGTGTAACCAAACGTATTATAGAAAACACTGCACCTCCGACCTTTTGGCCCCGGGCTCCAAGAATCCGCCAAATCCACCGCCCAATAGAGGACCCTGTCTTTGGCCCTTTCCGCATGGTTGCACATTCGTTGCATGAAAAAAGCGCCAAAGACGGTGTTTTGTGCAAAAGAGACAAAAAAGAACCGGAAACCTTTCGGTTTCCGGCTTTTTTCTGGTCGAGGTGACAGGATTTGAACCTGCGACCTTTTGGTCCCGAACCAAACGCGCTACCAAACTGCGCTACACCTCGAAAATGGAGCCAATGAAGGGACTCGAACCCTTGACCTGCGGTTTACGAAACCGCTGCTCTACCGACTGAGCCACATTGGCATTTAAGTTTCGCAACATCACGCATCCGCCTGACAAGACAGAATTATACCAGAATCGCTTTCGCATGTCAACCCTTTTTTCATACTTTTTTTGCCTCTTTTTGAAAATTGTGTCGGTCAGCCTCAAAACCCGGCATTCCATGTTTTCCTCCGCGCACAAATATGGTATACTAAGGCAAAAGGAGGTCTGCCGTTTGAAAGACAACCGCATTCATTTTGACTTGGAGCGCAAACTGCGCCGTTACGCCATCAGCGATCTGATGAAATACATCGTCATCGGTCAGGGCATCGTCTTTGCGCTGCTGTATATCTGGCCGACGCTGGGCTATCAGCTCTATTCCCTCATTACGCTGACCCGCACGGGGCTGATGCGCGGGCAAATCTGGCGGCTGGTGACGTTCGTATTTGTACCGCCGTCCAGTTCGCCGATTTTCATCCTGTTCGCGCTGTATTTTTATTATATGATCGGCGTCGGGCTGGAAAACCAGTGGGGCAAGGTTAAATTCAACCTGTACTATTTAGTCGGCATGCTCGGCTCGATCATCGCCGCGCTGATTACCGGCTATGCGGATAACACGTTCCTCAATCTGTCGCTGTTCTTCGCCTATGCCGCACTGTATCCCGACGAGCAGGTGCTTCTGTTTATGATCCTGCCCATTAAGATGAAATATCTCGCGCTGGTCGATGCCGCGCTGTATCTGTATTATTTCATCGTCGGCACTGCGTCCACGCGGATCACGATTGTGCTCTGCCTGCTTAACGTCGCGCTCTTCCTCGGAGGGGATATCATCAACACCATCCGCCGTGAATCCAGATATTGGAAAACGCGGTACAATTTCCGAAAGGCCATGAGAAAATAAGCGGGCCGCATCTTTCGCCGTCCGCTGAATCTCAAAATTTTTCGTCCGCGGAACTGTGCGCCATTGATTTTGAAAAACAAAATCAAACCGCCACGCTCTCCCATTTAGGAGAGGATGGCGGTTTTTCATATGCTTTTACAGGCTCTTGCCCACTCGATACGCCTGTTCGGGCGCGTCCGTTTTGCGAATATCGCCCGCTTCCATCTGCGCCGTCATGGTGTAAAAATAGATGGGCGAGGTCCATACAATCACGTCCGCCGCCAGCATCTTTTCGCGGATTTCCGCCATATCGTCCTTCTGCACGCAGTTCCCGCCGTTGCGATAGCAGGCGTTGCAGCTTATCCCTTTTTCCTCGTCGTCAAGATCATCCCGAACAAACCGCCCGCGGCCAGCCCCATGCCCAAATCGGCGAGATAGGCGGCGAGCTGCGGGCTCTGCCCCATCATCAGCGCGTAACAGACGATGCCCAGCGCCATATACAGCAGCCCGACACATGCGCCGCGCATAGCTCCGCCGCTCTCCCCCGCGTGCATGGCCGTGGTCACGCCCGCAAGGATGGACACGAACTTCACCACCTGGTTGATGGCGGTAATCGCGCGGTCGCTAGCGTTCCACCAGTTCAAAATCAGCGCGAAGACCGCCACGCCGATGATCGTGATCGCCGCCGCAACGAGCACGCCGCGCAGCACGGCGAAAATCGCGCTCCTCTCCGTCTTTCTCGCGCTTCTGCGCGTCGTTCGCTTGAACGAGCCGACGCTGCGATTGGATGCAAAAGACTGATTTTCCATTTTCTCCCTCGCTTTCCACACAAAAACCGCCCTGTCACAGTCCAAGCTATGACAGGGCGGCTTTGCTTATGAGGGAAATCAGATGAGCTGCTCGGAATCGTTGGTCACGGAGAGCTGCTCCACGTTGCGCACGGCCCAGCGGGCGAACACCATCTGGGTCTTCTGCTCGCCGACCTCGATGGTCAGCACGTCGTCCTTGATGCGGACGATGGTGCCGTAGATACCGCCGATGGTGCAGATACGGTCGCCAACCTTGAGGTTGTCGAGCATCGCCTTGGCTTCCTTGTCCTTCTTGCGCTGCGGACGAATCAGCAGGAAGTAGAACACGACAAAGATCAGAATCATCGGCACAAACTGCACGGCATAGTAGATGATGGTCGCGCCGGTGCTCATGGTTTCGGTCGCGGCAGCGGCGTCGGTCGTCGCGGTCGTGGCGGCAGCGTCAGCCAGCAGATTCATCAGAGCATACTTCATGGGGAAAGACACATCCTTTCATTCATTGGGTAACTTCATTATTATAGCCTGTTTTTCCTTATTCTGCAACCGTTACGGGCAAATTCATCGACTGACCGCTTACAGGTTACGTTGGGGTTTTGCCCCAAGTCCGGAAACTCGCATAGTCGCGCACGCACTCTTTGCGAGTTTCGCTCTCCGCGAAGCGACGCTTAACCACCCGTTTACAGGTTTTAGAAATTCCGGCTCATGTCGTAATGGCTGAAGAACTCGCTGCGGAATTCCTCATAACGATCCTCTTCAATGGCCTTGCGGATGCGCTCCATCAATCGCAGCAGGTAGCGCAGATTGTGGATGGTCGCCAGCCGTCCGCCGGTGATTTCGCCCGCCTTGATGAGGTGGCGGATATACGCGCGGGAGAAATTCCGGCAGGCGTAGCAGTCGCAGCCTTCCTCGATCGGGCCGAAATCGTGGGCATACTGCGCGTTGCGGATGACCAGCCGGCCCTGATCGGTGAAGCAGGTGCCGTTGCGCGCAATGCGGGTGGCCAGCACGCAGTCGAACATATCAATGCCGCGGTACACGCCCTCCACCAGGCAGTCCGGGCTGCCCACGCCCATCAGATAGCGCGGTTTGTTGGTCGGCATATACGGCATCATCGCGTCAAGCATGCCATACATGATGGGCTTCGGTTCGCCGACGGACAGTCCGCCAATGCCGTAACCGGGGAAATCCATATCGGCCAGCACCTTGGCGCTCTCGATGCGCAGATCCTCATAGAACGCGCCCTGCACAATGCCGAACACGGCCTGATCCTCGCGGGTATGGTAATCCTTGCAGCGCTGCGCCCAGCGGTGCGTACGGAGCATGGCTTCATACGCGGTCTTATGGTCGCAGGGATACGGCGAGCACACGTCGAATGCCATCGCGATATCGCTGCCCAGCGCTTCCTGAATGGCCATGCTGGTTTCCGGGCCGATGAACATCTTGCTGCCGTCGAGGTGGCTGCGGAAATGCACGCCCTCCTCCTTGATCTTGCGCAGGCTGGCAAGCGAGAACACCTGGAATCCGCCGGAATCGGTGAGGATCGGCTTATTCCAGCTCATGAATTTGTGCAGCCCGCCCGCCTCTTTGATCAGATCCTCGCCGGGACGGATATGCAGGTGATAGGTGTTGGAGAGGATGATCTGCGAACCGACTTCGTTCAGTTCGCGCGGGGTCATGCCCTTGACGGTCGCCTGTGTGCCGACCGGCATGAAGATCGGGGTCTGGATATCGCCGTGCGGGGTATGCACAACGCCGCGGCGGGCATGGGTTTTCGCGTCTTTCTTGACAAGGTCAAACGTTACGGGTGATGCCATTCTTTTTTCCTTTCTGCGCCAAGCGCTGTACACGCGCACGCGCGGGAGACGGGATGGGATGGGGACGTTTTTGGGGTTCCACCCCAAACCCCGGCAGGGGACTAAGTCCCCTGCACCCCTGCTTCATTTTGCTTTGCAAAATGTCAGGTTCATATGTTGGAGCGCACACTACGCATCCGTTTTTTCATTTATCGCGCAGCGATAAATATTCGGGAGGTGCAGGAACCTCAGGTTCCTGCCGGGGTTTGGGGCAGCGCCCCAATCCCGTCACTCCTTGAGCAAATCCTTCAGCGGCTTCTTCTCGTTCGCGGCGACGCCCACCTCGTAAACGCCCGCGCCGATCATCAAAAACATCGCGCCGACGCCGAGGATCGCAAACGGGTCGTTGGGCGTGTACCACATGCTGTCCAGCGCCGCGCCGATGAAAATCGGCACACAGCAGGTCGCCAGCAGCGCAATGCCAACGCCCTTCTTGCGGCGGGATTTCTCGTCGGTCAGTTCCTTAAGCTTCATCAGCTTCTTGCGCAGCGCCGCGCTCAGGGAGAATCGGCCGTTTCGGATTTGGTCGCGGTTCTTCGGCTTTTTCGCCGTCACCATGCAGTAAATGCCCATGCCGATCATACCGAACATGCCGACGCAGCCGAGCATGCCGCCCACATCCTGCTTGTCGTAAATCGACATCAGCGCAACCAGCAGCATCATCGGCGCGACGCACGCGCTGCAAAGCGCCGAACCCATCGCGATTTTGTGCGTATAGGCGTTGCTCTGCTTCACGTAGTCGGCGGCCTCCTCTTCGGTCAGCTGCGGCCAGCGCGCCTCCGTCCGGCGCGCGCCCGCTTCTTCAAAGCCTTCGCGGCGCATCTGCACGGGGATGTCGGCATAATCCGCCAGCGTCCGCTGCAAAGCCGCGTCGGCGCTCAGACCCTTTTTCTGCAATTCGTCATATCGATCGAGCATCTGGCCGAGCAGATTCACGCGGTATAAATCCTCCATCGGCTCATGGGCAAATGCCTCCGTCTTTTCGAGGATGTATCGCTTAAACGACAGCTCCACTTCCTCGCGTGCAACCGCACCCTGCATCATACTTCCCCCTTCGCGATGGTTTTGATGATTTCGCCCGCCATAATCAGCCCGACGACCGGCGGCACAAAGCTGACGCTGCCCGGCGCGTGGCGGCCGTTGCTCTCGTCGGCAACAACTTTCAGCGGTTCTTCGGTCGAATAAACGACCGTGTGGTGTGCCACGCCGCGCTTTTTGAGCTGAACGCGCATCACGCGGCAGAGCGGGCAGACGCTGGTTTTGGCGATATCCGCCACCTGAAACCGCGTCGGGTCGAGCTTGTTGCCCGCACCCATCGCGCTGATGGCGTATACGCCCGCCTCCTTCGCCCGGCAGACCAGCGTCACCTTCGCCTTTACCGTGTCGATGCAGTCCGCGATTGCGTCAAACTGCGCCAGGTCGAGCGTCTCGGCGCTCTCCGGCGTGTAAAACATGCGCAGCGGCACAACCTCGCAGGCGGGGTTGATGTCCTTCACCTGCTCGGCAATCACTTCGACCTTTGGCCGGCCGACGGTGGAATCCATCGCGACGGCCTGACGGTTGATGTTTGAAACGCTGACCACGTCGTCATCGATGACCGTGATATGCCCCACGCCCGCGCGCGCCAGCGCCTGCACCAAATGTCCGCCGACGCCGCCGACGCCGAAGACCGCCACGCGCGCGCTTTGCAGGCGCTGCATACCGGCTTCGCCGAAGATCAACTCCGTTCTCATGAATCGTTCATTCGTCATCTTTGGATTCGCTATGTTCCATTTCTTCAATAATACAATCAGCGCATTTGATTCCTTTTTTCCAATGGTCAGTCAATTCTGTTCCATTAAACCATGGAAAATGTTCTCTATATTTTGCATCTTCCAATGCAAAATCAAATTCACATCCACACTTTTCGCAAGTCTCAAAGTAAATACCATCTTCCCTATCTTCGATAGCTTGAATAGCACAATTTTCACACAAACATGGACGAAGCTGGTCATAAGAAAGATATAAAGAGCTTCCAAATTCTTCTTCAAAAATATCAAAAGCATTTTCTTTGTCAAACATCTTTCCACAACGTTCACATTTTTCCATTGTCTTTTTCTCCTCTATCATAGCTATACTTATGGGAAATCCAAGAACCTCAGGTTCTTGGCAGGGTTTGGGACGGAGTCCCAACGTCCCCCATCGTTTTCTTAGAACTCGCAGTTGCCCGGCGTGCGGGGATACGGAATCACGTCGCGGATGTTCTCGATGTCCGTCAAATACATGATCAGGCGCTCGAAGCCCATGCCGAAGCCGGAATGCGTGCAGCCGCCGAAACGACGCAGATTCACATACCAGTCCATCTGCTCTTTGGAGATGTGCAGCTCGTCCATGCGCCCGGTCAGCACATCAAGCCGCGTCTCGCGCTCGCTGCCGCCCATCAGTTCGCCGGAACCCGGCACCAGCAGGTCAACGCCGCGCACCGTCTTGCCGTCGTCGTTCTGATACATGTAGAACGCCTTAATCTCCTTCGGCCAGTCGTAGACGAATACCGGAGACTTGAAGTGCTCTTCCGTCAGATACTTCTCATGCTCCTTGAACAGGTCTTCGCCCTGCACCGCCGGATGCTCAAACGGATGCGTCGCATGCTGCAAAATGTCGATCGCCTCTGCGTGCGTCACGCGCGCGACATGCGACTTCGTCAGCGTCTGCAATTTCTCAATCAGGTTGCTCTTGGCATAACCCTGAAGGAACTCCAGCTCCGGCATCGCCTTGTCCAGCACTTCCTGCACCACGGACTTGAGGAAATCCTCTTCGATATCCATCAGGCCGTTCAGATCGCAGAAACAGATTTCCGGCTCGATCATCCAAAACTCCGCCGCATGCGTCTTCGTGTTGGAGTTCTCCGCGCGGAAAGTCGGGCCGAAGGTGTACACGCGCTTGTAGGCCAGCGCATAGGTTTCCGCCTCCAGTTGACCCGTCACGGCCAGCGCCGTCGCCTTGCCAAAGAAGTCGTTCTCCGCCTTGTAGGGCTTGCCCATCTCCTGGTTGGTCACGGTGAACGTGTTGCCCGCGCCTTCCGCGTCGTTCGCGGTGATCAGCGGCGTGTGCACATACACATAGCCGCGGCTCTGGAAGTAGTTATGCACCGCCTGCGCCGCAATGGAGCGGACGCGGAACACGGCCTGAAACAGACGCGTGCGCGGACGCAGATAGGCGATGTCGCGAAGAAATTCCAGCGTATGGCGCTTCGGCTGAAGCGGATAGTCCTCCGTGCAGTCGCCTTCCAGAATAATTTCCTCCGCCTGCATTTCCAGCGCGCCGTTGCGGCCCGGCACCAGCTTGCCCGTCGCGCGCACAGCCGCGCCGTTGCGGATGACCTGCACCGCAGCGAAATCCTTCACCTTGTCGTCGTAGACGATCTGCATCGGCGCGAGCACCGTGCCATCGAAAAACTCGATGAAGCCGATGCTTTTCTGCTTGCGGTGGTTGCGCACCCAGCCTTCCACCGTCACAATCTGACCTTCCAGCGCCGCGCCCTTGGCGGCCACGTCGCGCAGATCGAGCACATTCTGATTTGCCATAAATACTTCCTCTTTTCCGCAGACAAAATGTCCGCGTTTCTTTCTGTCTACACCGCTATATGATAGCAAAAACGTCCATAAAAGGCAAGGGTTATCGCTTTCCTGCCTTCATTTCCCCATAGGTATACAGCATCAGCCCGACAATGACCGTCAGGCCGCCGACGAGCAGCGGAAACGTCACCTGCTCATGGAACAGCGCCAGCGCCCAAACCGCCGCGCCGATGGGTTCGGCCAGCAGCGCGAAGGAGACCACATCCGCGCTGACAAAGCCGAGCAGGTAGGTCATCAGCGCGTGGCCGCCGAGCGTGCAGGCGACCGCCAGCACGACAATGCCGTACAGCGATTCCCCCGTCACCCGCAATCCGCCCGCAAACGGCGAAATCAGCAGCAGAAACAGCGCCGTCACGCCATAAACAAACGTCATGAAGCCCAGCGCAGGCAGATTGCGCCGCGCCGCGCGCCCAGTCAGCCAATGCCCCGCGATAAACGCCGCGCCGATGAGCGCCAGCGCGTCGCCAAACAGGCTGCCGTGTTCCGTGCCCATGGAGAGCAGGCCGATGGCTGCCGCGCCGATCACCGCAACGATTGCGCCCGGCACGGCTTCGCGCTTGATCGGTTCATGCAGCAGCACGCCGGAAAGCGCCGCGACAAAGAGCGGCTGGGTGCAGACCAGCGCCGTGGAAACAAAGGTCGAAGCAAAACTGAGCGAGGTCATCCAGCAGGTATAATGCAGCGCGAGCAGCAATCCTGCCGCGCAGGCCAGCACGACCTGCTTTTTCGGCGCGTGAACGACGGCCTGCAATTCGCCGCTTTTGAGCGCGGGAATCAGCAGCAGCACAAAACTGAGCGCCATGCGCCCAAAGGCGATCATCACCGGCGACGCGCCGCAGGACAGCGACCATTTGACCATCGGGCCGGAAACGCTCACGCCCGCCACGGCAAGCGCCACAAGGAGCGCTTTCTTTTGATTGTTCATCGTTCTCCTTTTGGGGGTCTTGCCCCAACTCCCACCGAGAATCCGGAACTTCGCGCGCCGTGTCCCGCACAGCGCGCGTTCATTCCGTTTCTTGGATTTCCTTCCTTACTTATTCGCTTCGCGATAAATGAAAACGGCCAACGCGCTTTGCGATTCCATTGCAGGGGCGCATCGCGCGTCCGCATACCATGCGCTTTTTTCAATAAAGGAGACTGTCCTGCTTTCCGCGTGACAGCCTCCCCTTATCTTCATTCGGCCCTTTTCAGCCGCACGTGCGAAACCTTTGCGTGCCTGCAAACTGCGGCAGATATGCCCGCGGCCTCAGATCGCAATTATTCTTCAGTCTCTTCCGGCTGATTTTCGGAATTTTCTCCGCCGAGGTCCATGTCCAGCGAGTTTTCTTCCGTCGGCTCCATGGTTTCGCCGTCGGCTTCGGACGCTTCTTCCTCATCTTCGTCGCGCTCGGTGGCGGTGACGCAGACGATGTGGCTGCCTTCCTCCACACGCATGACGCGCACGCCTTGAGACACGCGGCCGATGGTGGAGATATCGCTGACCGGCATGCGGATGATCGTGCCGTCGTCGGTGATGAGCATGATATCCTCATCCTCATGCACAAGCAGCTGCGCGGCCATCAGTCCGGTTCTCTCCGTCAGGCGCATGGCCATGATGCCCTTGCCGCCGCGGCTCTGCACGCGGAACTCGGAAACGTCGGTGCGCTTGCCGTAACCCTTCTGGGTGATGGCGAGCACCTGCTTGCCTTCCTCGATGCGCGCAACAGAGATGACCTCGTCGTTTTCCGACAGATCGAAGCTCTTGACGCCCATGGAGTTGCGGCCCATCGCGCGGATATCCGTCTCCTTGAAACGAATAGCCTGACCCTGGCGCGTCGCCAGCATCAACTCGTCGTCGTCGCCCGTCAGTTCCACGCCGATCAGCTCGTCGTCCTCGCGCAGCACGATGGCAATCAGACCCGCTTTGCGCAGATTGGCAAACTCGTCCAGCGCAGTCTTTTTAATCAGACCGAAGCGCGTCGCCATCGTCAGATACTTGCCCTCGCTCTGTCTGGGCAGCGGAATCATCGCCGTGACCTTCTCGCCGCCGATCAGCTGAAGCAGGTTGACGATCGCCGTGCCGCGCGCGGTGCGGCCCGCCTCCGGGATTTCATAGCCCTTGAGGCTGTACACGCGTCCCCGGTTGGTGAAGAACATGATTTCATCGTGCGTAGAGGTGACAAGCAGCTGCTCGGCATAATCCTCCTCGCGCGTGGTCATGCCCATAATCCCCTTGCCGCCGCGGTTCTGGCTGCGATACGTCGTGCGCGGAATGCGCTTGACATAGCCGAAGTGCGTCAGCGTCACAACCACGCTGTCCTCCTGAATGAGGTCTTCGGGATCGATTTCGCCGTCCATCACGCTGATCTGCGTGCGGCGCTCGTCGGCGTATTTCGCCTTGATGGCCAGAATCTCCTCGCGGATGATCCCCAGCACCATCTTTTCGTCGGCCAGCACGGCGCGCAGATAGGCGATGGTCTTTTCCAGCTCGGCATATTCTTCCTGCAAACGCTCGCGTTCCAAACCCGTCAAACGGGCCAGGCGCATATCCAGAATGGCCTGCGCCTGCTTGTCGGACAGGGCAAAGCGCTCCATGAGCTGCACCTTCGCCTCCGCCGTGTTCGGGCTGTTGCGGATGATGCGGACGATCTCGTCGATGTTATCCAGCGCGATGAGCAAGCCTTCCAAAATATGGGCGCGCGCCTCGGCCTTATCGAGGTCGTAGCGCGTGCGGCGCACGATCACGTCCTTCTGGTGTTCCAGATAGTGGTAGAGCATCTGGTGCAGTGAAAGCACCTTCGGCTCGCCATCCACCAGCGCCAGCATGATCGCGCCGAAAGCTTCCTGCATCTGCGTGTGCTTGTACAGGTAGTTGAGCACGACGGCGGAATTCACGTCGCGTTTGAGTTCGATGACGATGCGCATGCCCTCGCGGTCGCTCTCGTCGCGGATATCGCTGATGCCTTCAAGACGCTTGTCATGCACCAGCTCGGCGATCTTCGCGACCAGCACGGACTTATTGACCATGTACGGAATTTCCGTCACGACGATGCGCTGACGGCCGTTCGGCATCGGCTCGACTTCTGTTTTGGCGCGCGTGACGATACGGCCGCGGCCGGTGGAATACGTGTCGTAAATGCCCTTGCGGCCGAGGATGATACCGCCGGTCGGGAAATCCGGGCCTTTGATGCACTCCATCAGCTCCTGCGTGGTCACATCCGGGTTGTCGATCATCTTAACCACGCCGTCGATGACCTCGCCGAGGTTGTGCGGCGGGATGTTCGTCGCCATGCCGACCGCAATGCCGGAAGAGCCGTTGACCAGCAGATTCGGGAAGCGGCTGGGCAGCACGTTCGGCTGCATCAGCGTTTCGTCGAAGTTCGGGGAGAAATCGACGGTCTCTTTATCGATATCCGCCAGCATCTCCATGTTGATTTTGCTCATGCGCGCTTCGGTATAACGCATGGCCGCCGCGCCGTCGCCGTCCACCGAGCCAAAGTTGCCCTGGCCGTCCACCAGCGGATAGCGGGTTGCAAAATCCTGACCCAGGCGCACCAGCGCGCCATACACGGAGGAGTCGCCGTGCGGGTGATATTTACCCAGAACGTCGCCGACGATACGCGCGCACTTACGATACGGCTTATCCGGCGTGACACCGAGTTCGTGCATCGCGTACAGAATGCGGCGATGCACCGGCTTGAGGCCGTCGCGCACATCCGGCAGCGCGCGGGTGATGATAACCGCCATTGCGTAGGAGATGAACGATTTCTTCATCTCGTGCTCAAGGTCAATCGGGCGGATGCGCTCAAGGTCGGTTGTATTGCCGGGGAGATTATCCTTAAAATCCAACTTATTTTCCCCTTTCTCAGGAACGTTTTGGGGGAACGTTGGGGCTCTGCCCCAAACCCCGCCAAGAACCTGATGTTCTTGGATTTCCCTCTCTCATTTATCGCTTCGCGATAAATGGGAAAGATTCTTTTTTATGTTTTAAGGCTCCCTCTCAGAGGGAGCTGTCGAGCGAAGCGAGACTGAAGGAGTTAAATATCCAAATCCAGCACCAGTTTGCTGTTCTGCTCGATAAATTCGCGGCGCGGCTCCACCTTTTCGCCCATCAGCAGGCTCATGATTTCGTCGGCGGCAATCGCGTCCTCGACGGAAACGCGCAGCATGGTGCGGGTCTCCGGGTTCATGGTCGTCGTCCAGAGCTGTTCGGCGCTCATTTCGCCAAGGCCCTTGTAGCGCTGCACATCCGGCTTCTTTTCGCGGCCGATTTCGGTCATCACCTTGTCGAGTTCCGCGTCGGAATAGCAGTAGCGCTCCATCTTCTGATACGTCACCTTGTACAGCGGCGGCTGGGCGGCGTAAACGTGCCCCTGCTCGATGAGCGGGCGCATGTAGCGGTAGAAGAACGTCAGCATCAGAATGCGGATGTGGCTGCCGTCCACGTCGGCATCCGTCATGCAGACGATGCGGTCATAGCGCAGCTTCTTGATATCAAAATCGTCGCCCACGCCGCAGCCGAACGCCGTAATCATCGCCTTGATTTCGTCGTTGGCCAGCACGCGGTCAAGGCGCGTCTTTTCGACGTTCAAAATCTTGCCGCGCAGCGGCAAAATCGCCTGGAAGTGGCGGTCGCGGCCCATCTTCGCGCTGCCGCCTGCGGAATCGCCCTCGACGAGGAAGATTTCGCACTTGCTGGGGTCGCGCTCGGAGCAGTCCGCCAGTTTGCCCGGCAGGCTCGCGCTTTCCAGCACCGTCTTGCGGCGGGTCAGGTCGCGCGCCTTGCGCGCCGCCTCGCGCGCGCGGGAAGCGGCCAGACAACGATCCAGAATCAGCTTGGCGACCTGCGGGTTCTCTTCCAGATAATCGCTCAGCTGCTTGCCCACCAGCGAATTGACGATGGTGCGCACCTCGCTGTTGCCCAGCTTGGATTTGGTCTGGCTCTCAAACTGCGGATCTTCCAGCTTGACGGAGACGATCGCCGCCAGACCCTCGCGCGTATCCTCGCCGGAGAGATTCGCGTCGTTGGCTTTGAGGATGCTGTGCTTGCGGCCATAGTCGTTGATGACGCGGGTCAGCGCCATGTTGAAACCCGCAAGATGCGTGCCGCCGTCCGGCGTATGGATGTTGTTGACGAACGCAAAGATATTCTCGGAATAGGTGTCGTTGTACTGCATCGCCACCTCGACGCTTGTCGTGCCGACAAGGCCGCTGATGTAGATCGGTTCCGGGAAGAGCACCTCTTTGTTCTTGTTGATGAACTTGACGAACTCGCTGATGCCGCCCTCATAGTGGAAGACGTTCTCCTTCGCCTCTTCCGGGCGCTCGTCGCGGAAGACGATGCGGATGCCGCGGTTGAGGAAGGCCATCTCGCGGAAGCGGGTTTTGAGCGTGTCGTATTGGAAATCGCCTGTCTCAAAGATTCCCTCAGGATCGCTCTCGTCCTTCACATCCGGCCAGAAGCGGATCGTCGTGCCGGTGCGATCGGTCTCGCCGATGACCTTAAGATCATAGAGCACCTTGCCGCGCTCATATTCCTGCTGATAAATCTTGCCATCCTGATAGACGTTGACCTGCAAGTGTTTGGACAGCGCGTTCACGACCGACGCGCCGACGCCGTGCAGGCCGCCGGAGACCTTGTATCCTCCTCCGCCGAACTTGCCGCCCGCATGCAGAATCGTCAGGCAGACCTCGACTGCCGGGCGGCCGATCTTCGGATGAATGCCGACCGGGAAGCCGCGTCCGTTGTCCTGCACGGAGCAGGAGCCGTCCTTGTGCAGCGTGATGATGATTTCGTTGCAGAAGCCCGCCAACGCTTCGTCCACCGCGTTATCCACGATCTCGTAGACCAGATGGTGCAATCCGCGCTCGTCCGTCGAGCCGATATACATGCCCGGTCTCTTGCGCACGGCCTCAAGCCCTTCGAGCACCTGAATCTGGTTCTCGTCATACGTGCCATCCGGCCGTTCAAGCTGATCGAGCTGCTGCTGAATGTCTTGGTTTTCCATTTATTCTCCTCGTTTCTTCGGCCTTCAAAGTTCGGGCTGCCCGTCTTCCTGCGCCGCCGTCCAAAACGGCTCGGCAGCCGGATAGGCGCGCTCATGCGCGCGCTGCGCAAGCGTCACCGTGGATATGGGCGACAGATACACGCGCGCGTTTTCCGTCATGCCGCCCGCGCGCCTCGCGCCCGCGCAGATCACCGCGCTTTTGGCGGTGATGCCCTGCCGGGCGAGAATGCGGTTCTGGCGGCGGATTTCCGCAAGCATCGCCCCGGTGACGGGGCTTTGGCTCTGGGTCAAATCAATGATGGCCACAATGTCGGCGCTGTGCACGCTGACGTCATCGCCCAAATGAAGAATCATTTCTGCCTCCCGCGCGTGCGCAGTCCGCACATTTTATTTCTATTATATTATACCAAATTCATCCCCTTTTTTCAAACCTTGACACGCTCTTTTTTGCACGTTTTTCGCCAAAATTGCACACAAAAAAAGGCACCGTTATTCGGTGCCTTTTTTGAATCGCTTACTTCACCTGGGAAAGCGCGTCCTTCACGGCCGCAATCAGCGCTTCGGAAGTCTTGGTCGCGCCCGCAACCACGTCCACATCCGCGCTCTGCGCCTCGATGATGGCCGCCGGAATCTGCTCGAACGCCGGATCGGAGATGCCGCTGGTCTCGTTGTGGCTGAGCACGTCAATCTTGGCGATCTTGTCGCCATCCATCGTGACCTTGACCTTCACGTCGCCGCCGATGTCGCTCACGCCCGTGCCGATGTATTCGTTGTCGCCGAGCGCGACTTCTTCCTTCGGCTCTTCCGCCGGAGCTTCCTCAAAGCCGAAGTGGATGTTCAGCAGCTCGACCGCCTTTGCCGCAGTCTCGCCCGTGACAGCCGCGCAGCGCGCCAAACGGCCCGGATCGCTCATCTCATAGCCTGTCGCCTTCATGTAGTTCCCGACGGAAACCGCGCACTCAATCGCGCCCGAAACCGTGGTGACGGATTCCATCTCCGGCTGATAGGTCGGGAACGCGTGTTCCTTGTACCAGGCGTAAAGCTGGTCGCGCAGCTCGCGGGCTTCCTTCGCCTCGCAGAACAGGCCGAACACCGCGCACGCGCCGCCCAAGGAGCCGCAAAGCGTGCCCGCGCCATATCCACCCGCGCCGTCCGCAAACATGCGCGCGTTCAGCTGGTTATACGGATAGCCGTATTCATCAGCCAACAGTTCTACAATCGCCGCTACGGCGCCTGCGCAGCAGCCGCCGTGGGAATAGAAGCACTCATAGCCATGCTTGAGAACCGCTTCCTTGTCCATCTTCTTGTAAGCCCACGGCCAGGCAGGCGCTTCCGCGCCCTCAGCCAGCGCCGGCAGCATCGCCGGAACGGTGCTCAACGCCGCCGCGCCCAGCATGCCCTTACCGGCCAGTTTCAAAAACTCACGACGGGAAGTCTGTTTCATTTTGATATTCCTCCTGTGTTTTTCCTGTTTCCTTCAGCGTTTGACGCACGCTTTTGATAGTATTTTAACACTTTTATCCATTTCGGACAAGGTTCTTCTCCGTCTTTATGCAAAAATTAACCCTAATTCCCGTCAGAGAATAGGGTTAATGCTGTTATTCCTCTTTTAATTAGGTTCACCATTCCGGCGGCACGTAGAGCCGGATTTCCCCCGCCGCCAACGTCGCAGGTACGTCGATGAGCCGCTGGTTTTTACTGCCGCAGTAGAGCAGATCAAGCGAGCGCTCGTGCGAAAGGAACGGGCCGTCCACCAGCACGTCGAGCACGGAAAGCAGCTTCATTCTGTCGGCGCGGTTCTCTTTCAGCAGGTTTTCCAGCGTGAAGCCCGTGTAACACCAGACGTTCATGCCCTTTTCCTTCGCCGCTTTGGCGATAAGATACAGCGGTTCGGGCTGCATCATCGGTTCGCCGCCGGAGAGCGTCAGCCCACGCACCAGCGGGTTTTGACCCAGATGCGCAATCACGTCATCCGTCTGAGCGATATGCCCGCCGCTAAAATCATGCGTCTGCGGGTTGTGGCAGCCGGGGCAGTTGTGCGGGCAGCCCTGAACGAACACCGTGAACCGATACCCCGGCCCATCGACGATGGATTCGGGTTCAAGTCCCGCCAAACGAATTTCCATAGTTCCTCCAAAATACGATTAAGGCTCCGCCTCAAACTCCGGCAGGAACCTGAGGTTCCTGCACCTCCCGCCTTCATGGACTGCATCGCAATCCATGTGGAGAGGGTGCAGGGAAATCATTTTCCTGCTGGGATTTGGGGCAAAGTCCCAACGTAACCCCTTTAAATTCCGTGCTTCACGCGGTCGTGCTCTTCCGCACGCTTGCCGTTGTTGAAGCGCTCAAGCGTGCCGACCAGATAGCCCGTGATGCGGCGGATGCGCTCGAAATGCACCTCTTCTTCCTGACGGCCGCACTTCGGGCAGCTGTCGCCGATGATGCCGTTGTAGCCGCAGACCGGGTCGCGGTCAACCGGATGATTGATCGAACCGTAGCCAATGCCCGCGTCGTGCATCGCGCGCACAACCGCCTCAAACGCGTCGAGATTCTTCGTCGGATCGCCGTCCATCTCGATGTAAGAGATGTGGCCCGCGTTCGTCAGCGCGTGATACGGCGCTTCCAGCCTGATCTTGTCAAACGCGCTGATCGGATAATACACCGGGATGTGGAAGCTGTTGGTGTAATACTCGCGATCCGTCACGCCTGCAATCCTGCCGTAGCGCTTCTGATCGATCTTCACGAACCGGCCGGACAGGCCCTCCGCCGGCGTCGCCAGCAGCGTATAATTCAGCTTCTTTTCCTCGCTCCGCTTGTCGCAGCGCTCGCGCATGTGGCCGATGATCTTCAGGCCCAGCTGCTGGGCGCGTTCGCTCTGACCGTGGTGCTCGCCGATGAGCGCCACCAGCGTTTCCGCCAGCCCGATAAAGCCGACGGACAGCGTGCCATGCTTGAGCACCTCGCGCACCTCGTCGTCCCAGCCCAGTTTCTCGCTGTCCATCCAGACATGTTCGCCCATCAGGAACGGATAATTGCGCACCTTCTTGCGCGCCTGAATCTCAAAGCGCTCATCCAGCTGCTCAAAGACCAGCTCCATCCGCTCATCCAGCGTCTTGAAGAACAGATCGATGTCGCCGTGGCTCTCGATGGCAATGCGCGGCAGGTTGATCGACGTGAAGGACAGGTTGCCGCGGCGGTTGCAAACCTCGCGCGTCGGGTCATAGACGTTGCCGATGACGCGCGTGCGGCAGCCCATGTAGGCGATTTCCGTCTCGTGATGGCCCGGCTTGTAATACTTGAGGTTGAACGGCGCATCCACGAACGAGAAATTCGGGAACAGGCGCTTGGCGCTCACGCGGATAGCCAGCCGGAACAGGTCATAATTCGGGTCGCCGGGGTTATAGCTCACGCCCTCTTTGACGCGGAAAATCTGAATCGGGAAAATCGGCGTTTCGCCGTTGCCCAAACCGCTTTCCGTCGCCAGCAGCAGGTTGCGCATCACCATGCGCGCTTCCGGCGAGGTATCCATGCCGTAGTTGATGGAAGAGAACGGCGTCTGCGCGCCCGCGCGGGAGTGCATCGTATTCAGGTTGTGGATGAACGCCTCCATCGCCTGATAGGTGCGGCGCTCGGTCTCGCGGTAGCCGCGCTCGGTCGCATAGTGAATCATGCGCTCGGCGGTCGCCTCGTCCGTCATCGCCAGCAGGCGCTCGCGCAGCGCGTCGTCAAATTCCTTGTTCGGTTTGAGGGTCGGAGCCGCGCCCGTCTCGGCCCTGATCTGCCGGACGATGGCTTTCGCTTCGTCGTTGGCCGCGTCGTGATTCAGCAGCAGCTCCAGCGCCGCGCCCAGCGCGCGGCGATACTCTTTGATATAGGTTTTCGCCACGCCGGGGGCCATGTCGTAATCAAAGCTGGCGATGGCCTGACCGCCGTGCTGATCGTTCTGGTTGCTCTGGATGGCGATGCACGCCAGCGCGGAATAGCTGCCGATGTCCTGCGGCTCGCGCAGCACGCCGTGACCCGTGGAGAAGCCGCCCTTGAACAACTCCGTCAGGTCGATCTGGGTGCAGGTCGTCGTCAGCGTCAAAAAGTCGAGGTCGTGGATGTGAATGTCGCCTTCGCGGTGTGCGCGCGCGTGCTCTGGGTTGAGCACATACATGTCGTAGAACTGTTTTGCGCTCTCCGAACCGTATTTGAGCATCGTGCCCATCGCGGTATCGCCGTCGATATTCGCGTTTTCGCGCTTCACGTCCGATTCGGAAGCATCCTTGAACGTGATGTCCTCCAGGATGTGCATCAGCCGCGTCTTCGCTTCGCGGGTGCGGCTGCGCTCCGCGCGGTAGAGGATGTAGGCTTTGGCCGTTTTGGCATAGCCCTCGGCAATGAGCACCTGCTCCACCTGATCCTGAATATCCTCGACAGACGGCGTTTCATTGCTCTCCTTGGCGTTCATCTCGCGGGTGACGATTTTCGCCAGACGCTCGGCTTCATCCGCGCCCTTGCCGCTCTCGGCGGCCACAAACGCGCGGTCGATTGCGGAGGCAATTTTGGCCTCGTCATACGGCACCAATCGTCCGTCGCGCTTTTTGATAGATTCCGGCATGTTATTTCTCTCCCCTGTTTATCATCAATCGAAATACTATATTTGGTAAGTCAAGCTTTGCTATGATACAGCATCTTGTGTTTTATGTCAATTTCGCGTGTTAAAGCGCGAAGCCGCAAAAAACAAGACGGCACAACGCGCGCCGCCTTTTCGGGCCGAAAAAATTTATTATCTCAGCTTTTCCAGCATCAGCTCAATCAGCGCCGCCGCGCTGTCCGCGTTCTTACTATACATCGGGATGCAGAGCAGGCTGTCCCGCGGATCGTTGCCATATGCGTTCAGCCCGGTCAGCGTATCCGCCGGGATGGCATAAACCGCCGTCGTGCCGTCGCCGCGGTCGAGCGTACCCTTTGCCAAATCGATGTCTTCCGCGTCAATCGCGCCGCTTTCCAGATAAGGCGTCAGCTCCACCAGCGATTCCTGCGCGCCGTCCGAAGTGATTTTGAGCATCTCGTCCCGCGAAATCAAAAACAAATCGCCCTGCTGCGCCGCGACATACGTCGAAAACTGCATCGGCGCGTAGATGTTGCTGCTGTCCGTCAGGTTGATGTTGATGACGGTCAGCTTCTCCTGCTCCGGCTTCCGCGCCTGAAGCAGCGGCCAAAAATCCGCCTGTATGGTTTCCGTATCCGCGTAGCTGTTGAGTACGTAAAACTCAACCTTTTTGTCATCCGGCGGGCGGTATTCCGTCACCGCAAATACGATACTCACCAGCATCGTGCTGACAGCCGCCGCCAGGGCATACTTCCACCAGCTGTATGCCAAATGGTTTTTGAGCTTCTTCTTTGTCAATCGCTGATTTGCCATATGTCCTCCGCACTTATGCTTGTCGTTTTATGATACACCTTTGCGCCGGGATTTGCAATGGGGTTTTGCGCCGCGTCAGTCGGTTTCCGCAAAGAAGAAGCGTTTGAAAAAAACGCTCTTCTTCATATTAAATATGCGTTTAGCGCCGCCGTTTCAATCGCGGCATGCTCTGCGTTCCGCTTGAAAACCGTATTTTGATTTTCTGCGCATAATCCTCCCCTTTTTCGGGCAGTTTATCTTCCGAGGAGCTGAGAACCTTTTCTCAGACCCGGACAGTCTGCCAACCGCCGCCGCGAGATTCGCCGTCGTCATGACTGCGCATGCGCCCGGAAAGGAAGGCACGCCGGGCGTGATGCGCCAAGCAGCACCTCTTCTCTTTGATAAGCGGAGGGTCGCGCAATCGGCAGGATACGCGGCTCTCCGCCTTTTTTTATGAAGTCGGGGTTGTGGATTTTCGTTTTGTGTTTTCATATCCATGAACGTTTTTCATCTTGCGCATGAAAAGTATTGACAATCCGGTTAAAACGTGTAAAATGGTTTCCATCGTCCATTGAGGCGACTGCGAAAACCATTTTTCGGAGGAGAAAAACATGAAGAAACTGACGACCCTTGCCGCCGCGGCTCTGGCCCTGGCGATGACCGGCGCGGGCGCGCTGGCTGAGACGACCCTTCAGCTGGGCACCACCGTCAACGAGCAGGACAGCTTTCAGGTGGCTGCCGAGAAATTTGCCGAGCTTGTGGAAGAACGCACGAACGGCGAATATAAGATTGAGATCTATCCCAACGGCACGCTGGGCGGCGAGAGCGATATGCTCGATTCCATGAGCACCGGCATGCTGGATATGGGCATTATCACCAGCGGCCCGTTCGTCAACTTCTCGGAGGCGATGGGCGTGCTGGATATGCCGTACCTGTTCGCCAACAACGAAGAGGCTTACAAGGTGTTCGACGGCGAAATCGGCCGTGAGCTGCTGGATTCTCTGGAGGACGCGGGCCTCAAGGGGCTTGCCTACGCCGAGCGCGGCTTCCGCAACGTGACCAACTCCGTCCGTCCGGTGAACAACGCCGACGATCTCGCGGGCCTCAAGCTTCGCGTGATGGAAAACGAAGTCTACACCGCGACCTTCAAGGCGCTCAAGGTCAACGCCGTTCCGATGGCCTGGGCCGAAGCGCTGACCGCCATGCAGCAGGGCACCATTGAGGGCGAAGAAAACCCGATCAACGTCATCTATTCTTACAGCCTGTGGGACTACGGCCAGAAGTACGTGACGCTTGACCGCCACAGCTACTCCACCGCCATCATCACCATGAGCCTGGACGTGTTCAACAGCCTGGACGAGGCCACGCAGGAGATCTTCCTGGCGAGCGCGCAGGAAGCCGCCGAATATGAGCGCGCCTGGGTTGCCGAGCAGGAGGCCGATCAGCTGGCCGCCATCAAGAGCCACGGCGTTGAGGTTATCGAAAATCCGGACGTCGAGTCCCTCCGCGCCGCGGTGCAGAGCGTGTACGACGCTTATCCGCAGTACGCGGACTACATCGCCCGCATTCAGGCGCTGCTGGCCGAGTAATTCAGCCGCTTATGCGTTTCCTCTCCCGCGAGGGGAGGAAACGTTTTTTTACCCTTTCAGAATATGGGAAAAACGGAGGCATCCCCCATGGCACTCAAAAAAATCCTTTCCCCCGTCAGCGACGCGCTTGATAAGGTGTGCAGCGTGGCCATCGTCATCATGCTCGGCCTGATGGTCGTCATCACCACGGCGCAGATCATCTGCCGCACGTTCTTCACCTCCCTGAGCTGGTCCGACGAGGTGACGCGCTATCTGCTCATCTGGTCCACCTTCCTGGGCGCGACCTGCGTCTACCGCCACAGCGGCAACATCGCCATCACTTTCATTCAGGATCTGGTGCCCAAAAAGCTCGGCGCCGTCATGCGCATCGCGGTGCATGCAATCTGCTGCTTCCTGTTCGCCGTGCTGCTGGTTTTCAGCGTCAAGTATTGCGGCAAGCTGGTCAAGACGGCCACCGCGCTGCCGATCAAGATGAAATACATCTACCTGTGCATCCCCATCAGCATGGGCATTCTGATGCTCCACGCGCTGGTGATGGCGCTGGGCGAAGTTGAAACGATGAAGGAGGTCAAGGGCTAATGGCACTGATTCTGTTCGGCGTGTTTATCGCCCTTCTGCTGCTGGGCGTGCCGGTCGCGTTCGCCATCTGTTCCGCCGCCGCGACGACGATGTTTGCGGGCTTCGGCACCGCCAAGATGATGATCGTGGTGCAGCGCATGTTCGCCAGCTGCGATTCCTTCAGCCTGATTGCCGTGCCGTTTTTCATCTTTGCGGGCGATCTGCTCGCGAGCGGTAAAATTTCCAAGGTGCTCGTCGAGTTCTGCGAATCCCTGCTGGGCATGATCAAGGGCGGCCTGTCCGTGGTCTCCGTGCTGGCGGGCATGTTCTTCGCCGCGATCTCCGGTTCGGGCGCGGCCACCACTGCCGCCGTCGGCGCGACGCTCGTGCCTGAATTGAAAAAGCGCGGCTATCGCGAGGATTCCGCCGCCGCGCTCGTCGCCGCCGCCGGCACCATCGGCGTGGTTATTCCGCCTTCCGTGCCGATGGTGCTCTACGCCGTCATCGCGGAGGAAAGCGTCAGCCGCCTGTTCAGCGCCGGTTTCATGCCGGGCGTCATCATGGGTCTGATGCTCATCGCCATCTCGCTCTATCAGGCGTATAAAAACAACTATCCCAAGGGCGCGCCGTTCTCCCTCAAAAATGTGGGCAAGACCTTCCTCAAAGCCATCCCCGGCATTCTGATGCCCGCAATCATCCTCGGCGGCATCTTCTCCGGCTACTTCACCCCGTCCGAAGCGGCGGCCGTGGCCGTCGTCTACGCGCTGCTGGTTTCCACGTTCGTCTATCGCGATATGAGCTTCAAAAAGCTCTATACCACCATGCTCGGCTCGGCCAAAACAAGCGCCGTCATCATGATTATCATCGCGTGCAGCGGCCCGTTCGGCTGGGCGCTGGCCAACTGGAAGATTCCGGAAGCCATCTCCACCGCCGTGCTGAGCGTTTCCACCAATAAGTACGTCATCCTGTTCCTGATTTCGCTCATCATCCTGATTGCGGGCGTGTTTATGGAGACCTCCTCCGCAATCATCATCCTGACCCCGGTTTTCCTGCCGCTGGTGCGCGCGCTGGGCATCTCCACGCTCCACTTCGGCATCCTCTTCGTCGTCGGCATCGCCATCGGCATGATCACCCCGCCGGTCGCCATTAACCTGTTCGTCGCTTCCGGCATCACGGGGCTGTCGCTGGAAAAGATTTCCAAGGCCGTCGTCCCCTACCTCATCGGTCTGATCATCGTTTTCCTGCTGATTGTGTATCTGCCGCTGTTCATCCCCGGCTTTATCGGCTAAACTCCTTCGATTTTGCGCCGTCCCGTTTTTTTGGGACGGCTTTTCCATGCCTGTTTATACCGCCGCGAAGCGAAGAAGGGGTTTGGGGACTGCGTCCCCAAATAGGTCTGGGCGATAGCCCAGCGTTTTCTCCATCGCGCGCAGCGCGCCAAAACAGGAGTCAGGGAGCGAAGCGTCACCTGACTCCGCTCAGCCGCTTTTCGTTATTTTTACAATTATTCAAACTCCACTTAACATCCGCCGAATCTGTGCTATAATAAACTGTCCATGTTTTTTCTTTTTGTGTCTGTGTACAGGAGAATGTTATGTTCAAGACCCACGCGCATCGCACCATGGATATGACGGAAGGCTCCCTTCTGACCAAGGTGCTGTTTTTTTCGCTTCCAATTATGCTCTCCGGCATTTTGCAGCTGCTCTTCAACGCGGCGGATACCATCGTGGTCGGCCGGTTTGCGGGCAATGAAGCGCTGGCGGCCGTCGGTTCGGTCGGTTCGCTCAATAACATGATCATCAGCCTGTTTGTCGGCCTTTCCATCGGCGTGAACGTGCTCGTCGCGCGCTTCACCGGCGCGAAGGACGCGGAACACGTCTCCGAAACGGTGCATACCGCCGTGCTCCTGTCCCTTGTGGGCGGCGCAGTGCTGGCGGTCGTCGGCTTTGTGGCCGCGCGCCCGCTGCTGGAAATCATGGGTTCGCCGGAAGACGTGATCGACCTCGCCGAGCTGTATATCCGCATCATCTTCGTCGGCATGCCTGTGCAGATGCTCTATAACTTCTGCGCGGCTGTGCTTCGCGCCGTCGGCGACACCAAGCGCCCGCTGTATTTTCTGACCATCGCGGGCGTGATTAACGCCGGGCTGAATCTGGTGTTCGTCATCGGGTTTAAGATGAGCGTGGCGGGCGTCGCGCTGGCGACGATCATCTCGCAGGCCGTTTCGGCGGTGCTGGTCACGCGCTCGCTGATGCTGATGGATGGCCCGACGCGCCTGCACCTCAACCGCCTTTCCATCAAGCCGCACATCATGCGCATGATCATCCAGATCGGCCTGCCTGCGGGCATTCAGAGCTGCATGTTCTCGCTCTCCAATGTCGTCATCCAGTCCTCGGTGAACAGCTTCGGCTCCATCGTCATTGCAGGCAACGCGGCGGGCGCGAACGTCGGCAACTTCGTCTATCAGGCGATGAACACCTTCCAGCAGGCCGTCACCTGCTTCGCCGGGCAGAATATCGGCGCGCGCAAGCCGCGCCGCGTGCTGACCTCGATGTATGTCAGCCTGTTCTGGGCGTTTTCCTTCGGCGTGGTCTTCGGCGTGCTCTCCTGTGTGTTCGGCTCGCAGCTGCTCAGCCTGTATTCCACAGACCCGGCGGTCATTCAGGTCGGTCTGAACCGCATGTATATCGTCTGCGGCCCGTATTTCCTCTGCGGCATTATGGACGTGATGACCGGCGTGCTGCGCGGCGTGGGCTATTCGCTGCTGCCGATGATCGTTTCGCTGATGGGCGCGTGCGTGTTCCGCATTTTCTGGGTCATGACGGTGTTCGCGGCGAACCGCACGATGGATTGCCTGATGGTCTCCTACCCCGTTTCGTGGACGCTGACGTTCTTCGTGCTGGTCGGCATTTTCGCCGTGCTCTGGAAGAAAAAGATCAAGCCGCGCTACACGCCGGAAGAACTGGCGGCGCGATAAGCAGTTTTTCCTGTCCATAACAAAATTGGCGGCGCTTCCGTTTGAGAAGCGCCGCCTGTTTTTAATTGTGATTTTCATTGCGGAGCGGTGTGTCGTCGAACATGCCCTCCATCAAACCGCTTGCCTGCCGATTTGTTCGGCGGTATCATCAGCAGCAGGCCGATCAGCCGGCCGGTGATCGTCACCGGATACAGGTCGCCGTACCCCACCGTGGTCATCGTCACCACGGAATACCAGAATGCGTCCGCCAGCGTCCGAATATGTCCTTCCGGCGCGCGCCCCTCGCAGATTGTCAGCAGCCCCAAAAGCAGCGCGTAACACGCCGCCGCCGCAAGCACGGCCTTCCATTTCCGCTTCATACTTCCGCTCCCATCGCTGTTATCCATTTATCCCTATTTTATCACAGTCCATCCCTGCTTTCAACCAATGTGATACATCGCTTTTTATACAATCGTTCTGCAAAAACGGGCCGAGCCCTCCTGCATTTTGTCCTCAGTCCGCAGCGCTTCAAACCCTTATATATGCGGGCAGCCTCATGCAATTTCCCATGCGACAAAAACAGCGCCGCCCTGTTGGGGACAGCGCTGTTTAAATCTGAATTCAGTTATGCCAGACTGAACGCCGTGAGGAAGAAGAACAGCACGACGGCGAGCACCGTGCCCAGCGCCAGCGTGGTGGAGACGTATTCCGCGTCGTCGCCCATGTCGGCATACAGCGGGATGATGAACGGCGCGGGCAGCGTGTATTGCAGCATGAGCGCCAGCAGCAGCGGCTTGTCATACGGAATAATGGCAAACAGAATGCCCGAAACCGCCGCGCAGACGACCGCCAGCACGCCCAAGCGCAGACCCATCGTCGTGAGCACCGGACGCAGGAGCTTCTTGCTGACATGCAGCTGATAACCCATGACGATCAGAATCAGCGCGGAGGTCGGCGCGGTGATAAAGCTCAGCAGGGAGGTCACGATCTCCCCTGCCGCCGTGCCGTCGATGGCCTTGTGTACCCCCAGCGCGCCGAGGATGATGCCCAGCAGCATGCCGATGCAGGCTTTATTGGTCAGCATGTTTTTGACGATGAACTTGGGCGTTATCTTTTCGCCGCCCGCCGCCTTGAGCGCCGTCAGGAAAACGGTGTAGCCGAACACCGTCTGACCGATATCGACCATGGCGTAAGTCTTGGTCTGATCCGCGCCGCAGAGCAGCGCATAGAGCGCGTAACCCAGCATGCCGCCCTCCGCATTGGTCATCAGCAGCGGCATGAAACGACCATACGGCTTGACGAACCGGCGCAGCGCATAGCCAGCCGCCAGCGCCGCGCCATAGCCGACGAACACCAGCACGAACACCAGCAGCATTCTTGTGCCGTAATCCGCGGTGAAAAACGCCTGAAACAGCACGACCGGCAGCAGAATATCGCCGATCACATTTTTGAGGCCCGCGTGCTGTTCGTCGTTGAGAATGCCCTTTGTCGCGCAGACGCGGCCGAGGATAATCATCACGAGCACAGGCAGAACCTTTGCGAGAATTTGCGTAATCATATGTGACTCCTTCGGAAACGTTGGGGCCTTGCCCCAAACCCCAGCAGGAACCTGAGGTTCCTGCACCTCCCACATTCATGAATTGCTGCGCAATTCATGAGATTTCAAGTTTTTCATGCGTTTTTCCTCATTTATCGCATCGCGATAAATGTTACGGGAAATCCAAGAACCTCAGGTTCTTGGCAGGGTTTGGGACAGCGTCCCAATCGTTCCCCCTTAACGCGGCTAAAAAGAGGCTGCAAAGCTCAATTTGCTTTGCAGCCTCCTTGGGTTCAAATTACTTGGTGTGGATCGCGTCGGTGTAGAACTCAAACGCTTCCTTGTCGGTAGCCTTGTGGTGAACGATCATGCGGATCGCCTTCGCCATCTCGACCGGATGGTTGCTCTGGAAGATGTTGCGGCCCATATCCAGACCACGTGCGCCGCCCTGAATGGAGCGATACGCCAGCGTCAGCGCCTCATCCTCCGGCAGCTTCTTGCCGCCCGCAACAACGATCGGCACCGGGCACGCCGCGACGACTTCCTCGAAGTTATCGCAGTAATAGGTCTTGACGAGCTGCACGCCCATCTCGGCCACGATACGGGTCGCGAGCTTGAAGAAGCGGTCGGTGCGCTCCATATCCTTGCCGACAGCCACAACGCCCAGCGTCGGGATGCTGTAACGCATGCCCGCGTTGATGCAGCGGCTCAGGTTGTCGATGGAGGAAAGCTGGCCGTCCGCGCCGATGAAGGTCTGAACCGCCATGCAGTCCGCGTTCATGCGGATCGCGTCCTCAACGTCCACAGCCAGGCACTCGTGGCTCAGGTCATCGTTGATCATGGAGGAGCCGCTGGTCACGCGCAGGGCAATGCCCTTCTTATAGGTCGGGGAAACGCAGGTGCGGATCGCGCCGCGGGTGCCCATGAACACATCCACCTGCTCCTGGAGCTTCGGGATCACCAAATCCAGACGCTCAAGACCGGCGGTCGAGCCCATGAAGTAGCCGTGATCGAACGCAAACATCACCGTGTTGCCGCTGACCGGATCAAAGATATTGGAAAGGTGGCGCTTCATGCCCCAGTCCGTGTTGTTCGCGCCCTTCACATGGAAGCTGCCCTGATTGCCAAACGGAACATCCGTATGATAATCCTTCGCGACCTTCAGTCCGTCCTTATCTGCCATTGGAAT
>Ga0129315_1000459_pt1 | contig 33446 bp, 30 predicted proteins | sample Cm827metagenome_FD_94432 | JGI IMG/M metagenome (GOLD analysis project Ga0129315, IMG submission 94432) | Eastern black-and-white colobus group fecal microbial communities from Wisconsin, USA - Cm827 metagenome | ecosystem: Host-associated > Mammals > Digestive system > Large intestine > Fecal... | reverse complement strand
CAAGAGGGGATCAGGTGCAGTTCCAGAGGTTTGACACGATCAAAAAGAAACACTGGAGCCCTACGACAGTATCGGCAATCGTCCGGGATGAGATTTATATTGGAACCAGAATCTGGGGCAAAACACGTTACAGTATGCATACGGGCCATAAAGCAGTTCTGAATGATGAAACAGAATGGGTTCGCCTGGAAAATCATCATACGGCAATTATAGACAGGGAATTGTTTGAAAAAGCAAATGAAATGCATCCGAAAAAGAAGAGAAGTGTTGCAGAATCACGCACCAATTTTACTCTGGAAAGACGTAAAAAACAGCCGGCCTTGCTGATATGTGCCAACTGTGGGCATTCTCTGTTAAAAGAAACAGAGCATCTGCTGAAATGTTCAGATGCCAGAACCAATGGTGATCCTGTGTGCCGAAGTCTGGTGATTCGTAGGGAACCGATGGAGGAGAATATCCTTGGGCTTGTCCGTCAGTATGCAGCGTCAATGTTGAAAAAAGGAAAGAAAGTATCTTCCAAAAGACAATGTGAATACAAAGAGATCAATACTACAGAATTGCAAAAACAGAGCCGACAGTTGACCTCGGAAAAGATGAAACTCTATGATGATTACAAAGATGGTCGTATAGATCGTGATTCGTATAAGCAGAGAGCTGAAAAGATAAGTGTACAGCTGGATGAAATAAAACGAAAGATAGAAGATGCGAAGAATAGTAAAAAGCTTCTTGAACAAAATGAACTTTCTGATAAAATAAAACTAAAAGATTTCTTGGGAATTCAGAAGTTCGATACAGAGAAGCTGCGTGAGGTTATCAAGGTGATCCGTGTTCATAGTCAGGATGAAATTGAAATCGAATGGAATTTTGACGATATTTTTTCAGAACAGAGATAACTTGAGCAGGACAAGAATGACTTATCAAAAGATAATAAAGGTGCTGGGACTACCTGATGGAAGCGTCAGATAGTCTTCGGCAGAAAAAAATAAAATTTTTTTTGTCCTATACTTGACACATCCACATGTCTGCAGACATACTTATTGCAGTAATCAGGCAAGGGCTGGTATGAATCCGAAAACACTGCAGTATCTCATGGGGCATTCTGATATTGGCGTTACCCTGAATACCTACACGCATCTGAAATATGATGACGCTAAGGCAGAGGTATTGAGGATGACTGACAGTCGAGAAAACACTAAAAAAGACGCATAGTGTTAAAGGGGTTTAAATTAGCACTAAATTTAGCACTATTGCCGTCCTAAATGTGCCGGGATATGCCAGCTTATGAGGAGTTACAGAGAATTCGAGATATATGAAATAATTCAAAGAACCCTATAAAAACGGGCATAAAATGGCATAGACTATCATAAAGGAGCATACGTAAAAAATGATAAAAGTACTATTTATATGTCACGGCAATATCTGTCGCTCTACCCTTGCCGAGAGTGTTTTTACCTACAAGGTATCCGCTCTTGGTCTTGCGGATCAGTTTCTGATCGACAGTGCAGCGACCAGTACGGAGGAGATCGGTAATCCTCCTCACCGTGGTACAGTAAACAAGTTAAGAGAAGTCGGTATTCCTTTGGTATCGCACAGAGCCCGGCAGATTACATGGGCGGATTATGACAGGTTTGATTATATCATTGGCATGGATACGGCTAATATTCGGAATCTGAACAGAATGTTAAAAGGAGATCCAGAGGGAAAGATCTATAAGTTCCTTACCTTTGCCGGATCAAGTCGGGATATTGCAGATCCATGGTATACGGGCAATTTTGATGAGACCTATAGAGATGTGCTGGAAGGCTGCGAAGGCTTTTTGGATTATCTTAGAGAAAATGGGATGATATAAATGAGTCCAAGTGCAATTCGACCATTGAGAAAAAGAAACAAGCGAAATTCGTGACTAGATGCCAAGAAAGCACCCCGAATGCGACCCTGAAAAAGTAGAAATAAGCGAAATCCGCGGTCATGTGCCGAGCATCCAAGCCAAATATGACCCCGGAAAAGAAGAAACAAGCGAAATCCGCGGTCATGTGTAGGCTATTCCGATCAAAATCAACCCTGGAAAAGAAAATATAAGTGAAATCCGTGGTCAGGCACCAGGTATCACAGCCCGATTCGTCATCTTGAAAAGCGAAAGAGAGATTCACAAAATAGCTTATGGACAGAAAAGGCTTTTTGTATAATTTACATTTCCCCTATGAAAAATTTCTTTCACAAAATGATGTGCTAAAGTATTGCATGATGTTTCACTTTTTGATAAAATGGGAAAAAAGGTTTATGAAAGAGAGGAAGTTACAATGAAGAAACTTACAGTTTTAGCAGCAGCAGCTATGTTAGCAGCAGTACCTGCTGCAGGTGTATCAGCAGCAGGCGATCTGACATTTGCGACAGGCGGATCTTCAGGAACTTATTATGCATTCGGTAGTGTACTGGCTGGAGAAGTAAGCTCCGATACAGACACTAAGGTCACAGCTGTAGAATCCAATGGTTCAGCAGATAACGTAGACCAGGTAGATGCAGGAGATGCAGATATTGCATTCTGTCAGAGTGATGTTATGGCATATGCCCATGATGGAATCAATCTTTTCGAAGGCGATCCAATCGATTCTTTCTCTACTGTAGCAGCACTGTATCAGGAACAGGTACAGATCATTACCACGAATCCTGATATCAAGACCGTTGCAGATCTGAAAGGAAAGAACGTTTCTATCGGTGCTTCCGGTTCAGGTGTATATTTCAACGCAATGGATCTTTTGAATGCATACGGACTGACAGAAGAAGACATCAACCCTACATACGAATCTTTCGCAGATTCTGCTGACAGCTTAAAAGATGGTAAGATCGATGCAGCATTCATCACAGCAGGTGCTCCTACCACAGCAGTAACAGACCTTGGTACAGCTAAGGATGTATATCTGGTAAGCATTGATGATGAACATATGAAGACTCTTCTGGAAGAGTGCCCATACTACACAGAGAACACTATTTCTGCTGATACTTACGGACTGGATGAAGACGTGAAGACAGTAGCAGTTGGAGCTGTTGTGATTGCAAGCAATGACGTAGAAGAAGATGATATCTATAACTTTGTATCTGCAGTATTTGAGAACACAGATGCGATTGAAACTGCACATGCAAAGGGCGCAGAGCTGGATCTGGACTATGCGGCATCCATCACTTCTGTACCTTATCACGCAGGAGCTGCAAAGTATTTTGAAGAAAAAGGACTTACTGTAGAGACAGAATAAGCATTGATGTTCGACCTGGACAATCAGTGAATACAAGAACGAGCAGCAGGCTGAGACAGGCTGTACTACCTGTCTCAGCCTTTTTGAGATAAGGAAGGAGGAAAACCATATGAGTGATATGGAAAAAAAATCATCTGCAGCAAATGTAGAAGTGGGGTCTGCGGCAGATGTGGATGAAGTATTAAAAAAATATGACAGAGAATCCAACACCCGTATCTGGGAGGGAAAGCCGAAGCTGGTCATCCGCTGGCTGATGGTATTCTTCTCACTGTATAGTATCTATGTGACACTGTTCAGTACAGCTATGAGACAGATTCGTCTGATGAATTTCCTTGGGATGATTCTGGTGATAGGATATTTGAATTTCCCGGCGAAAAAAGGAACTCAGAAGGTCAACCATATGCCATGGTATGATATCCTGATCATGGCAGTAGGCGCATTTGGATTCTTCTATGCATCCATTCATGGAGCAGAACTGGCAAATCTGCGGCCAAAGTTCATCAGAGGAGATATGTTCCTGCTGGTGATTGCGTGCCTGTCCATTCTGGCTATGATGGAACTGTGCCGCCGAAGTGTTGGCGTGCCGATTCTGATTGTGGTAGGTATTCTGCTGGTGTATACCTTTGTAACCGTAGATCCTACCAAGGTAATTTATGACCAGTTTTATGCCACATCCGGTATTATGAATACTCCGATTGATGTTTGCGCCAAGTATATTGTGGTGTTCCTGATCTTTGGGGCTTTTCTGGAGCGGACGGGTATATCCACGTTCTTCATAGATCTGGCCAATTCCATAGCAGGAGCTACAGCAGGAGGCCCTGCAAAAGTTGCGGTTATTTCTTCTGGTCTGTGTGGTATGGTATCTGGTTCTTCTGTTGGTAACACCGTAACCACCGGTTCCGTGACGATTCCGATGATGAAGAAGACGGGATATCAGAGTGAGTTTGCCGGAGCAGTAGAAGCAGCTGCATCTACCGGTGGACAGATTATGCCGCCAATCATGGGCGCGGCTGCATTCCTGATGGCAGAGTATATGGGAGTCAGTTATGCAGAAGTCGCATATCGTGCCTTATTGCCGGCTATTCTGTACTTTGTAGGTATTTATATCGCAGTACATCTGGAAGCAAAGAAGCTGGGCTTAAAAGGTATTCCAAAAGACCAGCTGCCGAAGTTCAGCGTTTTGATCCGTAAGATCTATCTGTTATTCCCTCTGGTACTGCTGGTAGTGCTGGTATCTACCAATACAAGATCTATGCAGTTCTCTGCATCTGTTGCGATTGTAGCAACCATTTTTGTTGGCCTTTTTAACAAAGATGACCGCATTACATTTACGAAGATCATTGATGCACTGGAATCTGGCGCAAAGGGAACTATTTCTGTAGCGGTTGCCTGCGCGATGGCAGGTATTGTGGCAGGCTGTGTAACATCCACAGGTCTGGCATCTAAGATGATTACAGCGATCGTATCCGTTGCCAACGGACATGCCATGATCGCACTGGTATTAACGATGCTTTGCTGTATCGTGCTCGGTATGGGTGTACCTACTACAGCGACATACTGTATTATGGCAGCTACCTGCGCACCGATTCTGGTAAGCCCTGAGATTGGTATTCCGGTAATTTCAGCACATTTCTTCGTATTTTACTTTGGTATCGTTGCAGATATTACACCACCGGTAGCCCTGGCAGCTTATGCAGGAAGTGCCATAGCCAAGTCCTCGCCGATGAAGACAGCCTTTACGGCCACCAGACTGGCGATTGCCGGATTTATTGTGCCTTACATCTGTGCACTGAGTCCTGCTATGCTTCTGATTGATGCAGGTCCGGCTGAGGTAGTGATGATTGTCATTACTTCTCTGATCGGTATTTTTGGTGTGGCAGCAGGTCTTAGTGGTTTCGTATACAAAAAGATGAATCCACTGATGAGAGCACTCATTGTAGTAGGTGGTATTACTCTGCTGATCCCTGGAACCATGACAGATGTGATCGGTTTTGTGATGGTAGGCGGCGTGATTCTGCTTCAGAGACTGGGAGCGAAAAAGCAGGCAGCAGCCTGAAATATAAATTCCGTGTAAAATGTAGAAAAAAGATTAGGAACCGTATGGGAGATTGTGAGATCCCCTGTGCGGTTCCTTTTTGTTACAGACCAGGAATCGCTGTCAGGCTGTGCAAAGGTTTGAACTTGGAACAATTCACAAAACAAATCAAAATAATCATAATAATTTTTAAAACAAAATTTATTTTTGCTTGCAATTCCAAAAGCAGGATGCTATAATGCAAACATGTACTTGATAAACAAACAAATGTCCGTCAAGAAAACACAACCTTACAATGATGTTCAGGGCGTACTCATAGACCTGAAGGTGGCAGGTGGAAAAGGAAGGGAAAAATTATGAAAAGAAAAGCTTTCACAGCAGTCGCAGCAATTTCAATGGCAATGATGATGATGTCTCAGGCAGCAGCCGATGACAACGTAATCAAGATTGGTATCTTTGAGCCACTGACAGGAGAGAATGGTGGTGGCGGTACACAGGAAGCTCAGGCAGCTGATTATGCCAATGAAGTAAGACCAACCGTTACTGTAGATGGCGTAGAGTATACAGTAGAACTTGACAAGGTAGATAACAAGTCGGATAAGACAGAAGCTGTTACCGCAGCACAGAAGCTGGTATCTGATGGAGTAACGGGTGTACTTGGTACATACGGCTCAGGATGTGCTATTGCAGCAGGACCGACATTTGCAGAAGCAAAGGTTCCGGCAATCGGAGCTTCCTGTACGAATCCACAGGTAACCAGTGCATGTGATTATTATTTCCGTGTATGTTTCCTGGATCCATTCCAGGGTAGTGTTCTTGCACAGTACGCATGGGATGAAGGATACACAAAGGTAGCACTGATTGACCAGATCGGTGATGATTATTCCGTGGGACAGGCAGGATTCTTTAACAAGAAGTTCACAGAACTTGGCGGAGAAATCGTAACAGAACAGCAGTTCCAGACAAACCAGTCTGATTTCAAGGCAATCCTGACAGAGGTAAAGGCATCTGGAGCAGAAGCGGTATTCGCACCATCCTCCATTACTACAGCGCCACTGCTTCTGAAACAGGCAAAAGAGCTTGGTGTAGACCTTCCATTCATGGCAGGTGATACCTGGTATAACTCAACCATTATCGAAAATGCCGGTGCGGAAAATGCGGAAGGTGTTGTTTGCTCTACATTCTTTGATGAAGCAGATACTTCCAGCCAGATTACAGTAGATTTCGTAAATGGTTATAAAGAATGGTTAAATGCAGACGATTCCCGTATTGAGAAGAATGGTGGAGACGATGCGATTGTTGGTAACTGTGCACTGATGTATGATGCTTACAATGTAATGTTGGATGCAATCGAATCTGCAAATTCACTGGATGGAGAAGCAATCAAGGATGCACTGGCAGCACTTCAGACAGAAGGTGTAACAGGTAAGATCAGCTTTGATGCAAATGGTGATGCAGAAAAAGATACTGCATACATTGATATCGTAGAAAATGGTGCATTCAAATTCCTGAAAACTGTTACAGCAGAATAAACTGTAAAATAAAAGAAAATGAAAGAAGGGGGCGAAACAAAGATGCTTCGCCCCGTCTTTTGTATGTTAGGAGGCAACAGATATGAGTGCTACGACGTTTGCACAGCATTTACTCACCGGTATTTCCCTTGGAGGAGCCTATGCACTGATCGCCATCGGGTATACAATGGTATATGGTATCCTGCGACTGATCAACTTTGCACATGGTGATATTTTCATGATATCCGGTTATTTTATGATTTTTGCAATGGCATCTTTTCCATGGTTTATTGCTATTCCGGTTGCATTGATCGGAACGGTAATTCTGGGAGTAGTCATCGAAAAAGCAGCTTATAAACCATTGAGAAGTGCACCGCGTATGTCGATTATGATTTCTGCGATTGGTGTCAGCTATTTGCTGGAGAATTTGGCTACTTATTTATTTACTGCTATTCCGAAAGCATATCCGGAGATTCCATTTCTGAAAAAGATCCTGACTTTTGGAGGAATTACTACATCACTGGTTACTTTGCTGACACCAGTTTTAACAGTAGTATTGGTAGTTTTGTTAATGCAGCTGATCAATCATACCAAGATTGGTATGGCGATGAGAGCAGTTTCTAAGGATACCGAAGCATCCAGACTGATGGGAATCAAGGTAGATAATACGATTTCCATGACATTTATCATTGGATGTCTCCTGGCAGGTATCGGCGCGATTTTATATTTTACTGACCGTATGACGGTATATCCATATTCAGGATCACTTCCTGGACTGAAGTGCTTCGTAGCTGCTGTATTAGGTGGAATCGGATCCATTCCCGGTGCAGTAATCGGTGGATTTATTATAGGTATCTGTGAAACATTCCTGGTTGCTTTTGGATACTCCACATTCTCAGATGCATTCACCTTCTTATTGCTGATTATTATTTTGCTTGTACGCCCGACCGGATTATTTGGTGAGGCTGCAACAGATAAGGTATAAAGGGGTGTGATCATATGAATAAGAAAACAAGAAATACTATATTAAATATTTTGCTGGTCGCACTGGTAGTTGGACTGCTATGTTTCTTTCAGTCAGACACATCATCTCATTCTTATGCGATCTCGATCATTGAGCGTTCTGTAATTTATGCCGTTGTTGCGGTGGCCATGAACCTGCTAAATGGATTTACCGGACTGTTCTCTCTGGGACAGGCAGGATTTATGGCGATCGGAGCCTATGTGACAGCTATTCTCACTATCCCGGTAGAGATGCGTGACAGTGTGTACTATATGAATGGAATTGCCGGATGGCTGCATGATCTGCATGCACCGATGGTAGTGGCACTGCTGATTGGCGGGCTGTTTGCAGCAGCAGCGGCAGCTTTGATTGGTATCCCAATCCTGAGACTGAAAAGTGATTATCTTGCCATCGCTACCCTCGGCTTTGCGGAAATTATCCGTGCCTTTCTGGCTGCTCCAATGATGGATCAGATCACCAATGGATCTTATGGTCTAAACAATATTCCTGGATTTAAGAATATTTTCCAGCCGGTAGCACTGGCCGTTATTTGCATCGGGATAATGGTGCTTCTGATCATTTCCTCTTTTGGACGTGCATTTAAGGCGATCAGAGAAGATGATATTGCAGCAGAAGCTATGGGAATCAACCTGTTTCATCATAAAGAACTGTCCTTTGTGATTTCTTCTTTCTTTACAGGAATCGCAGGCGGTATGCTGGCAATCTATATGAGATCTATTGATACCAAGACATTCCAGGTTATGCTGACTTACAACATTCTTCTGATCGTGGTACTTGGCGGTATCGGAAGTGTGACAGGTTCTGTTATAGGTTCTTTTCTGATTAACGGTGGACAGGAATGGCTCCGTTTCCTCGATGATGATACCTTCAAGATTGCAGGTGTACATATTCCGTTGTTCCGCCCAGGTTTCCGTATGGTGGTGTATTCAATTCTTCTGATGGTAGTGGTACTGTTTTGGAGACGCGGTATTATGGGAACGAATGAGTTTTCCTGGGACGGTTTGTTTGGACTCTTTAAACGAAAAAAGAAAAAAGTTTCTGCAGGAGGTGAATCATAATGGCTGAAAATGTACTTCATGTAGAAAATATGACGATGCAGTTTGGCGGTGTGGTTGCAGTAAACAACCTGTCACTGGATGTAAACAGAGGCGAAATCGTCGCACTGATTGGACCAAATGGTGCCGGAAAGACCACTGCATTTAATATGATCACCGGTGTGTATGCACCGACCAATGGAAAGATTTCGTTCAAAGGCGAGGTTATGCTGGAGAACCATCCACAGGGAAAAATGGTGAAAAACTATCTGGGTGAAAATGATGGCAGGTATGATAAGATCATTGTAAAGACACCGGATCAGATCACTAATCTGGGCATTGCCCGTACTTTCCAGAATATTCGCCTGTTTAAGAGTCTGACCGTATTTGACAATGTTTTGATAGCCAGACATATGCGTTCTAAGGCAAATGTTTTTTCGGCGACTTTCTGCCTGAATAAAAAAGAAGAGCAGGAAAATCGGAAAAAGACACTGGAATTGTTGAGAATGGTAGGGCTGGAAAAAGAAAAGGATGAGATCGCAAGTTCTCTTCCTTATGGAAAACAGAGACGTCTGGAGATTGCCCGTGCACTGGCCACAGAGCCGGAGCTGCTTCTTCTGGATGAACCGGCTGCCGGTATGAATCCACAGGAGACAGACGAACTCAGCGAATTTATTTTAAAGATTAAGAAGGATTTCCATCTGACGGTTCTGGTTATTGAACATCATATGGAATTAGTTATGAGCATTTCAGACCGTATCTATGTACTGGATTTTGGTAAGCTGATCGCTCAGGGAACACCGGAAGTCATCCAGAATGATCCGAAGGTTATCAGTGCATATCTGGGGGTACAGGAAGATGAGTAATATATTAGAAGTAAAAGATCTGAAAGTGGCATATGGTGGAATTGAAGCGGTGAGGGGTATTAGTTTTGATGTGCCGGAGGGCCAGATTGTCACACTGATTGGAGCAAACGGTGCAGGAAAAAGCTCTACTTTACGTTCGATTGTAGGACTGGAGAAGCCAAAAGCAGGAAGTATTAAGTTTCAGGATATGGATCTGATCGGTATGGGAACAGAGACGATCGTAACAAAGGGAATCACGCTGGTACCGGAAGGCCGCCGCGTCTTTGTAAACCTGTCTGTACTGGAGAATCTGAAGATGGGAGCCTATATGCGAAAGGACAACATCGAAGAGGACTTGAACTGGGTTTATGATTTATTCCCGAGACTGAAAGAAAGAAGCTGGCAGGCAGCCGGAACCTTATCAGGAGGCGAACAGCAGATGCTTGCCATTGCCCGTGCGCTGATGTGCAAACCAAAGCTGATCATGATGGATGAGCCATCCCTTGGTCTGGCACCGATTATTGTGCAGGGTGTGTTTGATATTATTCGAGAGATTAATAAACAGGGTGTGACGATACTGCTGGTTGAGCAGAATGCTAATATGGCATTAAATGCAGCTCATCTGGGTTACGTTATGGAGACTGGACGAATTACCATGTCCGGACCTGGAAAAGAACTGGCAGCAAATGAAGAGATCAAAGCAGCATACCTGGGAAAAGCAAAAAAGAAAAAAGAAAAGTAAGAAAGTGCGAAAAGAAATCCGGAGTCTGCTATTGACAGGCTTCGGATTCTGTTTTAAGCTGAATAACAGACTAACCGAATGGATTTTACAGGAGGAATCATGAAAGATAATAAGGTACAGATCGCAATACTTGGCCTGGGCACCGTAGGAACCGGTGTATACAAGGTGTTAAAGAAGCAGCAGCCGGAGATGCTGCCAAAGCTGGGAGTTGAAGTAGAGGTTCGCCGTGTGCTGGTGAGAAATCTGGAACGTGCGGCTTCCAGAGTGGATGATCCATCTATTTTAACGAATAACTGGGAAGATATTATTTCTGATGATACCATTGATATTATCGTGGAAGTCATGGGTGGCATGGAACCGGCCCGTACTTATATTCTGGATGCGCTGCATGCAGGAAAGAATGTGGTGACTGCCAATAAGGATTTGATTGCAGCGGATGGTCATGCACTGATGGATGCAGCAAAAGATGCGAATAAAGACTTCTTATTTGAGGCTGCCGTAGCTGGCGGTATCCCAATCATCCAACCGCTGAAGCAGGCACTTCAGGGCAATTACATTGAAGAGATCGTTGGTATCGTAAATGGAACGACCAACTTTATTTTAACCAAGATGGCAGAAGAAGGCATGGAGTTCCAGGAAGCGCTTCAGCTGGCAACTGATCTGGGCTATGCAGAGGCAGATCCTACTGCCGATGTAGAAGGGCTGGATGCAGGAAGAAAAATGGCGATTCTGGCTTCTATCGGTTTTCATTCCAGAGTCACATTCAAAGATGTCTATACAGAAGGCATTACCAAGATTACAGCACGGGATATCCGCTATGCAAAGGAAGTGGGATGCCGGATCAAGCTTCTGGGAAGAGCCCGTAATACAGAGGACGGTATTGAGGTAGGCGTTTATCCGATGCTGATCGACAGCAGACATCCGCTTGCTTCTGTGAATGATTCCTTTAATGCAGTATTTGTAAAGGGAGATGCGGTAGGAGATACGATGTTTTATGGACGTGGTGCCGGAGAACTGCCGACAGCCAGTGCAGTGGTAGGAGATATTTTTGATGTGATTAAGAATATGCACTTTGGCTGCACCGGAAGAATCGGCTGTACCTGCTATAAACAGATCCCTATGAAAAACAGAGAAAATATTGTCAGCAAATATTTTATGAGAATCAAAGTAGAAGACAGACCGGGAGTACTGGCGGCAGTTACCAGTGTATTTGGTAATAACGGAGTCAGCATTGAACAGTTCATCCAGAAGCGGAAGAATGATGATCTGGCAGAGATTGTGGTCATCACAGAAGAAGTCTTGGAAAAGAATTTTGATGATTCTGTGAAGATACTGAAGACGATGTCTATGATTAAGCAGATATCTGCAATAATTCGAGTATACTAATTGACAATTAAGAGAAGAATCCTGTAAAATGTACTTTTGGAAACGTATTGGAATGTGAACATAAAGGAGAATGATTATGAGCAAGAAACCAACCGTATTAATGATCCTGGATGGTTATGGATTAAATAAAAGAAAAGATGGCAATGCCGTTGCACTGGCAGATACACCGGTGATGGATAAATTGATGGCAGACTATCCATTTGTAGAAGGACAGGCCAGTGGTCTGGCAGTAGGTCTTCCAGAAGGCCAGATGGGTAACTCTGAGGTAGGACATCTGAATATGGGTGCCGGCCGTATTGTATATCAGGAACTGACCAGAATTACCAAAGAGATTGAAGATGGAGATTTCTTTAAGAATGAAGCTCTGCTGGCTGCATGCAAGAATGCAAAAGAGAACAATTCAGCACTGCATCTGTATGGTCTGGTATCTGATGGTGGAGTACACAGCCACATTACACATATTTATGGTCTGCTGGAACTGGCAAAAAGAGAAGGCGTAGAAAAGGTATATGTACACTGTTTCCTGGATGGACGTGATACACCTCCTGCATCAGGAAAAGGGTATGTAGAGCAGCTGGAAGCCAAGATGAAAGAGATCGGTGTCGGCGAAGTGGTTTCTGTTATGGGACGTTACTATGCGATGGACCGTGACAATCGCTGGGATCGTGTAGAGCTGGCTTACAATGCACTGGTAAAAGGAGAAGGCGTAGCTGCAGATAATATCGTAAAAGCAATCCAGGAATCTTATGACAATGAGAAGACAGATGAGTTCGTGATTCCTGCATATCTGGAAAAGGATGGTAAGCCATACGGAAGAATTCAGGACAAAGACTCCATTATCTTCTTCAATTTCCGTCCTGACCGTGCAAGAGAGATCACAAGAACATTCTGTTGTGATGAGTTTGATGGATTCAACAGAGGAAAAAGACTGGATGTGACTTATGTATGCTTTACCGAATACGATGCAACCATTCCAAATAAACTGGTAGCATTCCATAAGGTAGAGATCACCAATACATTTGGAGAATATCTGGCAGCACATCACATGACTCAGGCAAGAATTGCTGAGACAGAGAAGTATGCGCATGTAACTTTCTTCTTCAACGGTGGTGTAGAAGAACCAAACGAAGGAGAAGACCGTATTCTGGTAAAATCTCCAAAAGTTGCTACTTATGACCTTCAGCCGGAGATGAGTGCATTTGAAGTATGTGATAAATTATGCGAAGCAATTCGCTCTGACAAGTACGATGTAATCATCATCAACTTTGCAAATCCGGATATGGTTGGTCATACTGGTGTACAGGAAGCTGCGATTAAAGCAGTAGAAGCAGTAGACGAGTGCGTAGGCAAAGCAGTAGAAGCACTGAAGGAAGCAGATGGCCAGATGTTTATCTGCGCTGACCACGGTAATGCAGAACAGCTGGTAGATTATGAGACTGGTGCTCCATTTACCGCGCATACCACGAATCCGGTACCATTTATTCTGGTAAATGCAGATCCTGCTTATACTCTGCGCGAAGGCGGATGCCTGGCAGATATCATTCCAACGCTGATTGAACTGATGGGTATGGAGCAGCCAAAAGAGATGACAGGAAAGTCTCTGCTGGTACGTAAATAATGAACATTGAATTATCGAGAGATGCGGTACAGCTGAAGCTGAAGTCCAGATGGGATGCACCACTGATTTCTGCGCTGGAATACAGTTATGCAGCAGGTCTTGGACTGAAGAAGATGGGAACGGACAGTGAGACGGCCAGAGAACTTCGAGATATGGAAGATTTTACCGAGTTTCGGGAAAAAGTAAAAGAACTGGTCAGAGCTTCGGAGGTCTGGACTACATTCGAACACGGAGAAAAGCTGCAGCAGATGCTGCTGGAGTGCCGCGTGAAAGATAAGCTGGATGAACATACACGTACCCTGTTTGATATGGGGTATCAGGGATAAGTTACAGGAAAACAGGGCACAATACTTCCAAAGGAGGTATTGTGCTTTATGTTTAAGTATAAGCAGATTACAGATGTGCTGGGGAGAAGTATACTGGATGGAAGAGGACTTCCTGCCATAGAAGTAGAAGTACTTGGCGAAGATGGAGAAATCGGCAGAGGAGCAGTATCACTGCCAGGCCCGGAAGATGATCTGGAAGAACTGGCAGAGAGTCTGGTGCTGTTTATCAATAGGAACCTTGCAGATAAAATCATTGGCGAGAACCTGCTGGCACAGAAGCATGTTGATCAGATTCTGGAACGGTCAGCAGGCGGCGAACAGGAGATGCAGATGAGAAAGTATGCGATTCGGGCAATATCCTGTGCAACGGCAAGAACAGCCACAAAGCACCTTGGAATTCCACTGTATCAGTATCTGGGAGGCGTGCAGGCACAAAGTTATCCGATTTTACGTATAGGAATTCCAGAAGAAAAAACACCAGGAGCAAGGTGCCAGATTCTGATGGACAGATGGAAGAACAGATATGAAAAAACAGAGATTGGTATGGAGACACTGGAAACAAAAGCGGAAAAAGTGATTCAGCCAGAACAGTACATTACCGTAACACAGTGCCTGAAAGAGATCCGTACCTGGAAAGAACAGGGAGAAAAAACGATAGTGTTAAAAGACAGCGAATATGTGTTGGATGCATTCCTGGTGGATCTGGCAGTTGCTTCCGGAGCAGATGTGCTGGAGCTGCGACCGCCTGTACGTGGAGAAAATACAGTGAAATATTCACGTCTGATGAGAATTCTGGAACATTTATAAAAAATCAGTTGAAAAAAGCGGGTAGCTATGATACACTGATTTTGTTTGACATAGGAGGTGGAGAAGTGGGAGTTCTTAGAATCATTCTTACCATAATTTTTATTATTGATTGTATCGCTTTATCGGTTATCGTATTAATGCAGGAGGGAAAATCTGCAGGACTTGGAACCATTGGCGGATTGTCCGAGACATACTGGGGCAAGAACAAAGGTCGTTCCATGGAGGGTGCACTGGTTAAGATTACCAAAGCACTGGCAATAGGATTTGTTGTTTTAGCGATTGTATTGAATTTGAACTTTTAAACGTTGAATGGTAAGACACTCTTGTAGAATACAAGAGTGTTTTTGCTACTATTCACAGAGTATGTTCCGCGAGGTGTTTTGCGTGATCTTCGTTCACACAAAACCCGAGACATACTTTTCCCTTATTACAGGAGATATATGGATAATAAATTTGAAAAAAGAAAAGAAATAGTATATTCCCTGATGTGTGATCCCCATTATGTGCCGATGAAGATTAAGGAGATCGCCATTGTGATGCAGGTAGCTAAAGAGGACCGGCCGGAACTGGAGGCCATTCTGGAAGAACTGCAGAGGGAAGGAAAGATAGAATTAACCAAACGGGGCAAGTATAAGAAGGCAGAGCGTGCCATATCCACAGGATTGTTTATTGGTAATGCCAGAGGATTTGGCTTTGTAGAGATCGAAGGAAGAGAAGAAGATCTTTTTATTTCTGAAGACCATATCAATGGAGCAATTCATCATGATACTGTGGAAGTAGAGATTTTGCCAGGTAAAACAGGAAAGAGGCAGGAAGGGATCATCACCCGCATCATTTCCCATGAATTAAAAGAGATCGTCGGTACCTTTGAAAAATGCAAGAATTTCGGGTTTGTGAGACCAGATAATCAGAAATTTTCCAAAGACATCTTTATCCCCATCGAGAGGTCTAAAGGAGCAGTAGATGGACATAAGGTACTGGTGGAACTGACCAGTTATGGAAGCAATACGAAGAAGCCAGAGGGAAAGGTTGTTAAGATCATTGGACATGTGAACGATCCGGGAACAGATATTCTTTCTGTGATCTATGGACATGAGCTGCCAATGGAATTCCCGGAACGTGTGCTGAATCAGGCAGAACGTGTGGCTAAGGAAGTCAGCGAGGCAGACTGTCAGGGCAGAGAGAATCTGCGGGATCTCACCATTGTGACCATTGATGGGGAAGATGCCAGGGATCTGGATGACGGAGTATCGGTAACCTGGGAAGAGGAGCGACAGATCTGGCATTTGGGAGTGCACATTGCAGATGTAACGAATTATGTACAGGAGAACAGTGCACTGGATCGTGAAGCGTTAAAGCGGGGAACCAGCGTGTATCTGGTAGATCGGGTGATACCGATGCTGCCACATACACTTTCTAACGGGATGTGTTCTCTGAACCAGGGAGTAGACCGGCTGGCTCTGAGCTGTCTGATGGACGTGGATGTAAAAGGCGAGGTAGTAGCTCATCGGATCGTGGAGAGTGTGATCTGTGTCAATCGCAGAATGACTTATACCAGTGTAGCAAAGATTCTGACCGATCATGATGAAGAAGAGATGGAAAAATATCAGGAGCTGGTGCCGATGTTTCAGGAGATGGAAAAGCTGGCAGCAGTCCTTCGGGAGAATCGTAAAAAGCGTGGTTCCATTGATTTTAATTTTGCTGAGAGCAAGATTTTGTTGAATGAAAAAGGAGAGCCAATAGAGATCAAACCGTATGACCGAAATGTGGCTACCAAGATTATCGAAGACTTCATGCTTCTGGCGAATGAGACCGTAGCGCAGGATTATTACTGGCAGGAACTGCCATTCCTGTATCGTACCCACGAGTCGCCGGATCCGGAAAAGATTCAGCAGCTGGCCATGTTTATTGCCAATTTTGGATATGGCATGAAAGGAATCCGAGATGAAGTACATCCAAAGGAGTTGCAAAAACTCTTGGCCAGAATTGAAGATTCTCCGGAAGAATCGCTGATTAGCCGATTGACACTCCGGTCCATGAAGCAGGCGCGTTATACGGTGGACTGTACAGGACATTTTGGACTGGCAGCAAAATATTACTGCCATTTTACTTCGCCGATCCGCCGCTATCCGGACTTGCAGATTCATCGTATTATCAAAGAAAATCTGCGAGGACGTCTGAACGGAGAACGAATCGCTCATTATGAAGAAATCCTTCCAGCTGTAGCAGAACAGACCAGCAAGACCGAGCGTCGTGCTGATGATGCGGAACGGGAAGTAGATAAGATGAAGAAAGTAGAATATATGGAGCGGCATATTGGAGAAACCTTTGAAGGAGTGATTTCCGGTATGAACAGCTATGGATTCTATGTGGAATTGCCAAACACCGTAGAAGGCATGGTACATGTCAGCAATCTCTATGATGATCGTTATTATTATAATGAAGAGACTTACGAGATGTATGGCGTGGAAACCGGAAAAGTATATCAGATGGGACAGAGGGTAAAGGTACGTGTGCTGGATGCAGATAAAGAGATGCGTACCATAGATTTTTGTATAGGAGAGTAGGATATGGGAGCACAGACAGTCAAACTCATTGCAAATAATAAAAAAGCATATCATGATTTTTTTGTAGATGATACCTATGAAACAGGGATTTCTCTGGCTGGCACGGAAGTAAAATCACTTCGTATGGGAAAATGCAGTATCAAAGAAGCATTTGTCCGCATCGAAAACGGAGAAGTGATCATCTATGGCATGCATATCAGCCCTTATGAAAAGGGTAATATTTTCAATAAGGATCCTCTGCGACCAAGAAAACTGTTGATGCATAAGTATGAGATTAATAAGTTGATGGGAAAGATCAAAGAAAAAGGTATGACGCTGGTGCCGTTGAAAGTTTATTTTAAAGGAAGTCTGGTAAAAGTAGAGATTGGCCTGGCGCGAGGCAAGAAGCTTTACGATAAGAGACAGGATATTGCCAAGAAGGATCAGAGAAGAGAAGCAGAAAAAGAATTCAAGGTGAAAAATCTGTATTAGAGAAGTAAGAAAGCCACCGGCAGGTAAAAAGCCGGTGGCTTATGTTTTACATTGCATCCATGGACTGCAGGATATCTGCCCCGTAGACAGGCTCATGATAATATACGACAGATACATATAATCCGTTGTATATGCCATTTGGACAGTTGATTTCTCCGTCTTCTTTTGCAAGATTCAAAATTTTGCCATTATTACAGGAAATGGTAATTGTACTCATTCCACTGGAAATGACGGTTCCAAATACCTGTTTTACCGAACTGCTGTCTGCCGGATTGGAAGAATCAGAGGATGGCTGATTGTTCTGATCATTTCCAGGTACATAATCACTGTAATCCAATGGATCTGTCCGGGAGAGAAGATCTCCGTAAATATAACCAGTGTAACCCTTATAACTGACACGGATCCAGTTATTTGGAGTGTATCCGGTAACACTCACATCATCCCCATAATTCAGAGTGCCAAGTACACTGGCATCGGTGGAATAGTAAGAACGCACATTCGCCTGTGCACTGGTAACATACATAGTTCCTCCCATAGCGGTAACCGGGGCGTTCCAGCTTAAATAATCACTGGATACATAACCAGTCTGACCATTGTAAGTGATTCGGATCCAGTTGTTATTCGTATATCCGCTGACACTGACGGTACTGCCGGTACTCAGAGAACCAAGAATAGCGCCATCGGTTCCGGCTGCACTGCGGACATAGACCTCTGTGGTCGCATACATAGTACCGGACATGGATTTTACAATCACTGGCTTTTTGTCGCTGACAAAGTCAGCAGATACATAAGCTGTGGCTCCCTGATAACTGATCTGAATCCAGCCATCGCTTGTATAACCGGTCTGCGTAATCTCGTTTCCTGCTGAAATACCACCAAGCACTGTGGCGGATACATTGTTCTGCGCCCGGACATTCAGATCATCCGTAGCATAAATGGTTGCTTTTTTTTCGGTGATCTCTACAACCGGTTCTGTTGCCTTGGATTCTTTATAAGAAGATAAATCCGGCATATCAACCGTGATGGCGGTATTATGATTGGTAAATGTGCTCACAGAGTTCGTAGTGCAGGTCTGTGGCTCTTCACCGGAGCGAACCGTGTAAACAGTCTGAATCCTCCGTTTCGTAATCTGTCCCTGCTCATCAGTGTTCACATATCCCTGAAGCGTTACCAGGTTAATCTGATGCTCGTCCTGTGCACCTTCCAGAACGTTATCTGTAAACTCACCCAGAGAACTTTCTGTTGCAGTGAACAGATAGCTTGCGTTATTATAATCCAGAGAATCCAGATACTGTGAATTCAGATTCAGATAGACATACTGGTTCATAAGCTGAATCATCTCTTCCGGTTTCATAGCATACTTTACATTCTCACCGGAATCGTTGTCATAAAAATATCCGTTCGTATAATACTGCTCTTTGGTTCCATCATCTGTCTCGATAGAGATAGCTACTTTCAGATTCTTCAGATCCTGAAGTCCGCTGGCCTGCAGATGAATGTTTTTTGTCGCATTACCTTTGATATCTGGTACATTGGTAGTTTCATTTACGGTAACATCAATACTGTCCTGATGATCCTGAAGATCTACTGCAGAATCATAAGCCTTTGTTACATCAGATTCAGGAACAGCGGCTGCTGTGGAAGAACCAAGAGCAGCAGATAATAAAAAAGCCGGTAAAAGCATATACTTTTTCTTCATAAAAACTCAACCCCCTTTTTGGTATAGTTAATTTCATTATACAGAATACTATAGTTTTTTTCAAGAAAATATGCGGGAATCAGCTTGACGGAAATAAATGAATGCGTTAGAATAAATACGCTAATATCTGCATAACCCATACACCTGAATTCAGGGGTTGTACTGGTTTCGACGGGGGTTTTGCAATCGAGGCAGCCATCTGTGGGCCGGGACCACATAGTAAACCGGAATTAAATATAAACGCAGACGAAAATTTAGCGTACGCAGCCTAATGGCTGCTGTCGGCCCTGAGCAACCCGCTGCTTAGGATCCCGGCATCAAACTTGCGGGGCACTTTGTCTGTAAAGCTTTGAACAGATAAAAGAATAGATGAAGCTACTGAAGTGACCAGCCTGTCTCTGGGCGTGCCATGGAGGGAATGTTAAAACAGTGACTGTGATGGGAGACACCACGATGAATAGGCTTTCGGACAGGGGTTCGATTCCCCTCAGCTCCATTTGTGAAAAACCGCTAAAATCCAGTGTTTTAGCGGTTTTTTTGTAGCAGAAGCAATTTTTGTGTTATACTAAAAAACAAAACTGAAAAATGATGGGAAAACGGACTATGTTATTTAGGAAGAAATGTAAATGCGTTTTTTTTCTGAGCTTGTTATTGCTTTGGGGAAGTATGGCTTCTTTTGCTGTTCATGCACAGGAGACTGATCCGGCAGAGAAAACGCAGATTCCCTTTGATCTGGAGCGTTTTTTGTTTATTGTAGAAGAACAGGATAATCCTTATCTGGGTCTGAATATTTTTCGCCATACGATTGAGGAGATTCATAAGGAGTGGAAGGAACTGGAGACGCAGCAACATCATGAAGTATCTCAGATGATTTTTGTGGGAGATTCTAGAGTGGTTGGTATGTCGATGGCAGGTGGCTACAGTTATGTAGGAAAAGAGAGCATTGGTTATGACTGGTTTGTATCTGAGGGCGTTTATCAGATGCTGGATCAGATGAATGCATGGCCGGATGCAGATGTGATCCTGTGTTTTGGAATTAATGATGTGGCCAATATTGGCAGTTACATTTCAGAATATCAGTATCTGGTGGATACTTATCCGGATACCAGATTCTGGTTCATGTCGGTGAATCCGGTGAACGATGCTATGGCGTCTTCCTGCGGTTATTTTATCAACAGTGACATGGTCATATCTTTTAATAACGTATTGCAGCAGGCCTTTCCAGAGCAGTATCTGGATGTCTATTCCTATCTGTTGGAGAATGGATATGGAACCTCAGACGGGGTGCATTACGACGTGGGAACCTATCTGGTGGTTCAGGAGTATACAAAGTATCTGATTAATCAGAAAGAAAGTTAAAAGATTGTGAAATGTTTTTCACAAAACAAACATAATTTTTCGCTATAGTAGTAAGAAGATTCTGGAAGGGATGTTCCCTGATGAAATAATACAGACATATGGGAGGACTTATGGAAAAGCTGAAAATACTGGTAGTAGATGATGAAAGCAGAATGAGAAAGCTGGTCAGAGACTTTTTGGTAAAAAAGGATTTTATTGTATTAGAGGCAGAAGATGGGGCACAGGCAGTGGATATTTTCTTTAGTACAAAAGATATTTCACTGATTATTCTGGATGTAATGATGCCGAAGATGGATGGATGGCAGGTGTGCCGCGAGATACGTGAATTATCGGATGTGCCGATTATTATGCTGACGGCGAAGTCAGATGAGAGAGACGAACTGCTGGGATTTGATCTTGGCGTAGATGAATATATTTCCAAGCCATTCAGCCCAAAGATTCTGGTAGCCCGGGTAGAGGCGATTTTAAGAAGAAGTAATCTGCTGAATGATGACAGTATCATTACCGCAGGAGAGATTACGCTGAACAAGTCAGCACATGAGGTAACTGTTGAAGGCAAACCTGTGGAACTGAGTTTTAAGGAATTTGAACTTCTGAATTATTTTATGGATAATCAGGGACTGGCTCTTTCCAGAGAAAAGATCCTGAACAGTGTATGGAACTATGATTATTTTGGGGATGCCAGAACCATTGATACCCATGTGAAGAAGCTGAGAAGCAAGCTGGGCAAGGAAGGCGACTATATTAAGACCATTTGGGGAATGGGCTATAAGTTCGAGGTGTCATAAGATGAAGCATTCCATAAAAACACAGCTGGCAGTATCATTTATTTCGCTGATGGCCCTGATCCTTGGTGCTAATTTTCTGATTAATAACTTTTTTCTGGAAAAATATTACATTTATCAGAAAGAGCATGCATTGATTGATATTTACGAACAGCTGGATGAGATCGGTGATGCATCAGAATTCAAGAGCAGTGAATTTGACGATGAATTTCAACAGATCAGCGGAACGAATAACGTGGAGATGACCATACTGTCACCGGAGGAGGATGGCTCTTTTGTAGCGGTTTATCAGTCCAGGGATAACCGAATCATGCGGGGGCGTGTAGAAGGATATCTGTTTGGATTCAGTATGGAAAATGATCATCAGGAAGTACTGGTATCCACAGACAATTATACGATTCAGCAATGCGAAGATTCCTTTGAGAAAATCGAGTATCTGGAAGCCTGGGGTAAACTGTCATCCGGATGCTATTTTCTGATGCGGATTCCGATTCAGTCGATCAAGGATAATGTCAAGATTTCCAATCGGTTTGTGGCATACACGCTGCTTCTTGGAATTCTGGTGGCGGTAGCCATGATCTGGTGGATGTCAAAGAAGATCACAGAACCGCTTAGCGAACTGACTGCACTTTCCAGGCGTATGGCAAATCTGGAGTTTGATGCCAAATATGTCAGCGGTGGAAAGAATGAGATCGGGCAGCTGGGCGAGAATTTTAACCATATGTCTGAGACGCTGGAGAAGACGATTTCAGAGCTTAAGACAGCAAATAATGAGCTTCAGACAGACCTGAACCAGAAGATTCAGATTGATGAGATGCGAAAGGAATTTTTATCCAATGTATCCCATGAACTGAAGACACCAATTGCTTTGATTCAGGGCTATGCGGAAGGTCTGCAGGACTGTATCAACGATGATGCGGAAAGCAGAGAATTTTATTGTGAAGTCATTATCGATGAAGCAGCCAAGATGAACAATATGGTGAAAAAGCTGCTTAGTCTGAATCAGCTGGAATTTGGAAATGATGTAGTGAATATCCAGCGTTTTGATCTGACAGAACTGATCAATGGAGTGATTCAGTCAGCCACTCTTCTGGCAGAGCAAAAGGGAGCGACCATCAGCTTTGATCAAAAGCAGCCTTTGTATGTATGGGGTGATGAGTTTAAGCTTGAGGAAGTAGTGACTAACTATATCAGTAATGCCATCAATCATGTAGATGGAGAAAAGCAGATTGAAGTAACTGTGCTGCATCAGGATGAGAAAATACGGGTCAGTGTCTTCAACACCGGTCAGCCGATACCGGATGATTCACTTGATAAGGTATGGATCAAATTCTATAAAGTCGATAAGGCAAGAACCAGAGAATATGGAGGCAGTGGAATTGGATTGTCGATTGTGAAAGCAATTATGGATTCCCACCACCAGAAATATGGCGTCTATAATCGAAAAGAAGGCGTTGTGTTCTGGTTTGAACTGGACAGTGCAGAGCGTGGAGGAGAATATGAAGCCAATTGAACAGATAAAGGAGAAGATTCAGCAGTCTGACATGGTGCTGATCGGAGTAGGAGATGAATTCACAGAAAAGAAAGGGAAAAACACAAAGGAAGAGATCTTGCAGGCCTATCAGAAAGTCATGGATCTGGTGAAAGAAAAACCATGGTTTCTGGTGACTGTCAATACCGATGATCTGGTGTATGATGCCGGAGTAAACCGTTTTTTTGTAGTGGCTCCCTGTGGCAGTGATCGTAGTGGGAATGTGGTTACTAATGAAGACTATGATGAATCTTGTTATCTTTCTCAGTGGCAGTATTATAGGAATTGGCTGACATCGACGATTGGAAAGAAGCTGTGCATTCTGGAGCTTGGCGTGGGTATGGCGTATCCTTCGGTAATCCGTATGCCGTTTGAACGTACGGTTCTGTATAATCAGAAATCATCGATGATCCGTATACATGGCAAACTTGCACAAGTTCCAGAAGAAATACAGGACAGAAGTATTTGCTATGACGAAAATCCGGTAAAATTTCTGAATACTTTATAAAATATATACAAAAATAATTGAATAATAATGAGAATGTGGTATAATCTGACTATAAATTATATTAGGAGGCCGGCATATGGAATCAAGAGTGATCAGAATACCGTCAAAAGTAAACAGCAATGTGGTGTTACGTGTAATACCTGGCCATTTTGCCACGACACATTCGCATATCAATTATTATGTAGATATGACATTTTTAAAATCAAGAAAAAGTGAAGCAGAGAATGCAGCAAAGATCTTGGCACAGAATTATAAGAACAGTACTTATATTGATACCATTGTCTGCATGGATGGGTGTGAGATCATCGGAGCTTATCTGGCAGAAGAGTTGAGCCAGAACGGAATCCGCTCATTGAATACACATAACACCATGTATATTGCATCACCGGAGATTCATACTGGTGGTCAGCTGATCTTCCGTGATAATATGCAGGCCATGATTGCCAATAAGCATGTACTGCTGGTTCTGGCAACAGCCACTACCGGTATTACAGTAAAACGTGCAGTAGAATGTATCCGTTACTATGGTGGTATTATGGAAGGCGCAGCAGCATTATTCAGTGCTACTGATGAGATAGATGGAATCAAGATCAATTCCCTGTTTTCACCAGCTGATATTCCACAGTACCAGACATGGCATGCGACAGAATGTCCGATGTGCGCAAAGAAGGAAAAACTGGATGCGATCGTGAACAGTTATGGATACTCAAGAGTATAATCGCCGGGTATGATATCGACAAGAAACCCCGAATGCACAGTGAAGTTTTGATGAACACAGAATAATAAAAAATACGCAAGAATATTGAAATAATAAGTTACCAGATAATAACAGGCTATAAGGACATTCCAGAAATGGAGTGTCTTTTTTAATTGTATTTATTGGAGGAAAATAGAAATGGAAAACATAGATTCAAGAGCAGAGAACAACAATTTTTGCGCAATACAGTTTGATTATTTCGAGGAATCGCTACAAAAATTTTGTAGCGATTTTTTGTCTCTTCAGTCTGAATATGCTATTTCGGTTCTAAATTTCCAACTCATTCAACTTTTTTCCAAATTAGGTCAAATTTCAGAGTGAGTTCCAGTTCGCCAGATTAAATTCCGGTACTGAGCTGACATATCTATGAGAATGACAATCAGCATCCCTTAAGAAGTGTTCTGAGGCTCGTTTTTTCATCAGAATTGTTGTAAAATCAGTGTTAGCAGAGAAAAAAGGGCGCACTTCATCGCAGGTTGAATTTATGGCATTTTTTCGTCAGACTAAATTCCACCCGTTTTTTAGGTTTATGAAGCTGTGTCCCGGTTGGTCTTATTTATTTAACAGTAGTCTTCTCTCGGTAGGAAACATTTGGTCGTGTTATCCCACAGAGGTTGATCTTCAGGGCCTTTCCAGTAGTCCCATGGTCCGCTGGAGTATCCATGCTTCAGGCGATATGCCTGTAGATAATTGAGCGGCCATCCATCGGAGTCGGCAAACTCCCATGGATTGGTTTCGATATCATTGCCCTGTTTGACCCAGCTGCGAAGCGCATTGCGTTCGGATTTAGTCATTGGGACGCATTCATCCATTTCATAGAAAGCTTCCATGTTCAGCTGATAGTCAATTGATTTCTTTTCGAATCTCATCATGACTGTACCTCCCTGCGAAAAATAGATTTGTTGAGTGTCACTTTCTGTGGTAGGATGCGGTGGCACTCCAGCAAATCTAATACTTCTTGACCGTAAAGAAAAGCAAACATTTCATAAGGACATTTATCCCCGATGCTTTTCCTACTGTATGAGTTGATGTGGTCCATCATAAGAGAGATGTCTTCCTAGATATACAAGCCTAAGTCTTCGCCCTTTGGTATGAACATCCGGATAAACTCATGATTGCGTTCAGCAGAGCCTTTTTGGTATGGAGCACTCGGGTCGCAGTAAAAAATCCGTGTCCGACGTTCTCCTTTATCATTGAACTCAATAGCTTTTGGGTTGGAAAATTCGCTGCCATTATCAGGGAGGCAGAGCTGGAAGAGATTGACAAATATGTCATGGCCAAAAAGGCCATATAATCGGTTGAAGATATCGATCACTGACTGAGAATCATTATGATCTCGAAGATACGCCAGCATCATTTCTGCCTTAACGAAGTGAATAGTAAGAAGAACCTTTCCACCTTTTACTCCTTCAACAGAATCGAGTTCTATGACAGGTGTATCCGGGTTTTCTTCCATATATTTTGCGAAATCTTCATATTTGCGTCCAATTCGGCAGGCTTTGTCAACTTTTACGTGGATTTTTTGCTTTCTCTTACGGAATTTTACCTTTCTGGGAAGATCGATATTACGGGCAGTAAGTACCTGGGCATCGACCAGACGATAGATAGTGCTTTCACTGACCATGATAGTATCTTTATTCGTAACACAGATATGATGTGGAGATTGGCTTTGCTGCAGTAATGGTGAGACAATCTCATTTAGATGATGGAGTTCCTCTTCTGTCATAGAAATACCTGTGCGAGCTTCTGAGAGGAGATTTTGATAATCTTTCTGAGCCGTATCTGCATAATAATAGCGTTTCTCAAGAGTGCATCCGGAAAAACGCTGGGAACAGGCATTGCACACATATGGTGGTTTCAGGAGCTTCGGACATATTTCTTCGTCAAACTCCTCGCAATTCTTGTTGCAGGCAGGACAGTTACTGCATTTCTTGTAATTACGATCAGAATTGCAGCTTGTACATACATGTTTCTTCTCGCAGGTTTTGCGTTTAGAGCAGGCATTAAACTTGACATAACGATAGCCGACTTTGGAAAAGCTAAGATGCTTTTTGATTTCTTTGGCTACAGTGGAAGGATCTTTTCCAATAGCATCACCAATCTCAGTAAAGGTACATTTGTTTGATAACATATCCTGGATTGTAGAGCGTTGTTCAGTGGTTAAGTGTTTTTGTTTAGCCATGTCAGTACCTCCTTTTACCGGGACATAGCAGTAAAACTATAACACAGAATAAAATCCAGCATATCGTTTTGCGGTTTAAATTCCATCCAGGCTGGAATTTAGTTTGAAAAATAATTTTTTTCCAAATTATTTAAAATAAATGGAACAAAATTGCATTTTCATGCATCTAATAGATAGAACATGAAAAATGTTCCTGTACGTACAGACAAAAAGAAAGGGGCAGTTAAGTGGATGATTTAGTAAGTAAAGCAAAAAAAGGAGATCCGGATGCCTTTACGGATCTGATACAGTCACAGATGAAGAATATGTACAAAACAGCCAGATCTATTTTATCCCAGGATGCTGATGTGGCAGATGCTATTTCAGAGACCATACTGATATGTTGGGAGCGGTTGGGGAGTCTAAAATATAACAGTTATTTTCGAACCTGGATGACAAGGATATTGATTAATAAATGTTATGAGTTAATTCGAAAAAACAGGAATATCACTGTTGATGCAGAGTTTCCAGAGCAGGGATATCAGGAAATAGCATATGAAAATATTGAATGGAAGGAGACTTTAGATTCCATTTCAGAAAAATACCGGCTGGTGATGATGCTTCATTATGTGGAAGGATTTACGGTCAGCGAAATTAGTCAGATACTGGAAATATCAGAGGGAACCGTAAAAAGCCGGCTGGCAAGAGGGCGTGACAGCCTGACGGATATCTACGATTTGCGGAAGAGGAGGGCAAACATATGAGTAGGAATGATACTATCTATACATTACAGCAAGATATCGAAATACCTAAAATCGTAACGGACAAAGCAAATAAGATATTGGAACAGATCAGAAAGGATGCCGATATGAAAAATGACAAAATGATTACATATCAGAAACCGGAAAGAAAATGCAGAAAGAGATATATGGTAATTGCACTGGCAGCAACCCTGGCAGTAGGAACAGCAACAGCCTATGCAGCATATACCGGATGGAGTAAAGGTCTAAAAGAAGAACTGCGTATTTCCGAGGATCAGCAGAATCATATGGAGGAAAATGGAATGGCGGCATTTTCCGATTCAACCGTGACCGATGCAGGCGTGACAGTGACTGCACAGCAGAGCATTACGGATAATTACTATACCTATCTTTCCTTTAAGATAGACGGTTATTCGGTGGAACAGGGAGTTCAGCCAGATTTTGAAACTATATCTGTTACAGTGGATGGACAGGATGATTTCAGTTGGGGAGGCAGTTTCTACAATGGAATGATATCAGATGAAAATGGAATGGCAGTTCATGCTGACGGATCAGAACTGGAGACAGAGGAAGATGGTTCCATTATCGAAAATTACGTGATGGATGATGGCAGTCTGGAATACCATATGGTACTGGTCAAGAGTGATGAAAAAGGCTTTTTTATGGGAAAGAATCTGCATGTGGAATTTAAAAATCTTGGAACTGTGGCAAAAGCAGACTATACACCGGATATTGATGGAACATGGGCACTGGATATGACGCTTGGTGGTGCAGATGTATCCAGATTCACAGAAACGGAACAGAAGTTGGGAGATTCTGGGGCAACTGTGACCGGTGTGGAACTCTCTCCGGTATCTATCCGTGTGTCTTATGATTTCCCACGGATTGAAAAAAATGAGGAATATGAAGATGAAAATGGAGAAACGCAGATAACTACCTATTATGAAGAAGCACCAATGGTCAGCGGAGTAAAATATAAGGATGGGACAACCATCATGAATCTGTATGGAGGACCTGGAGCAGAAGGATATATTTCAGAAGACAGTGATGAATATATCTCAAGCTTTGCATTTGATCGTGTGATAGATCCAGATCAGGTTGCGTCTGTACTTTTCTATAAAACAACAAATGACAATGGAGACGTGACAGAAGAACCAGAATATTATGAAGTAGCAGTGAAATAATTCAGAAAAGTGTGTGGTAAAAAAAGCTATCGTTATCAGCTATGATAACGGTAGCTTTTTTCTATGCATCTACGATCAAATATCGTATTTTGTTCATGTTTTATGTGATTCTGTTTATATACAAGAGATAATGAACAGAGATTAAATGCAGCGGTGTTCTGGCTGGAAAATACAGATCATACGATAACAGATATTTGGTTAGATGCTGGATTTGAAAGCCAGAGAACCTTTAACAGGGTATTTCGGGAAAAATATAAAGTAACACCTCGAGATTATAGAAAATGGTATGCAGAGCAGAATGCGCAGGGGAAAATAGAAGGTACAGAATACGATAAAATGAGTTGAAAAAACAAAGTGAGAACTGAATGATGAAAATAGAATTTCAAAAATGTGGTGTTATGATATAATTTGAGGGGCAGTAGTAAAGCCCCTCAAAAATTTAAACGGTAAAAGAGAATTACGATCCCAATTTCCCAGCAAGAAAGATACTGGTCGGACCGTCTGCACCGCCTATGACAGCAGCAGATGCAAGATCATCTTCTGTTGTCGCTTCATCCGGTTCATCGGTTGAGCTGTTTTCCTCCGTGACAGAATCACCATAAGATACTTCAGGGATCTGAAGTTCAGTCAGTTTTCCGTTTTCATCTCTCAGGGTGAAAAGAAAAACAACGGAATCATCCTCCAGAGGAGTTGCATTTTCTGTAAGAATTTCTGTTTCAGTTCCATGTGTTTGCTCAGATTCATCATCAGGCGTATCTTCTTCATCATATTTGTCAGAATCGTATGTGCTAGAAATGAACACATCGGAAGTAACTGTTTCATCATCAAAAGTAAAATAGTTTTTATCTTCATAAAGTAAAACATTGGTTTCATTTATAAAGTCTTCCAAAAATACCACATTTTTTCCCTGGTACATCAGTGAATCACTGGTTTTATCATAAGTCAGCCCAAGTTTCTCATATTCCGGATAGTAAGGAGAATGCATCAGCTCATCGGCAGAAGAGTAATGCTCTGAAATTTCCAGTTCGCCCATTTCGTAAGCAATGTCGGAATCCGAAGATGATTCTGTCTGCGCTTCAGTGGAATCTTTTTTTGCAGTAATGTCAGTTGTACTGTTTCCGGCAAATACGGTTATGGAAGAACAAAGTAAAACAGCACTTAATGTAATACTTAAGAATCCTTTTTTTCTGTAATTCATAATAGACACAATCCTTTCTTTTACGGCGGTCTGTCCAAAGCCGCTGTTTATAATTGACGGTGTTTGATTTTGTTCCATAAAAGTAATTAAGGTAAGGGCATAGGATTCCCTGTTCTGACTTCCGAGGAAAGACAGAACGGCTTCATCGCAGGAAAGTTCCAGATCACGGAAAAAGACTGTCATCCAGATCCAGACAAGCGGAGAGAACCAGTGAATGCAGACACAGAAAAGAGCAAACATTTTACGCAGGTTGTCCCGATGCTGTATATGCATGGCTTCATGAAGCAGAATGAGATCCTGTCCGGACGTATCCTCACTTCGCATAGATTTTGGCAAAACAATACTGCAATGAAAAAATCCAAAGGTCACAGGGGATGTGATCTGGTCCGAGTAAAAAAGTGGCAGTGAAAAGCTGCGGCCGTTCCAAGTCACAATCCTGATATCAAGCGGCAATGCCTGACGTAGAATCCGGTATTCTTGCCACAGTCTGTGAGAAAAGACTGCTGCAGTGAAAAGAATACCGCCTATCCAGAAGAGAAACAGCCCAGGAGTTTTAAAACTGAAAAAAGCTGCCAGCTGTTTCGAAAAAGTTTCTAATGATGGCATTGTACTGGTGACAGAATTTCCGTCCAAACCTTTCGATATCGTTTTTCCCGTATTCTGGGAAGAATTTGCAGCCCAAGAATGTTCGGAAGCTGTCGAAACCTGATCAGACTCTTTTTCGGAATACATCTTCATAATACCTGTGACTGTTGGTATCTGTGAGGGAAATACGTCAAACTGCAGTGGAAGCAGGAGACGAAGTATCACGATCATACTCAGCCATACAAAACATCTTCTCGACAGTATTCTGCCGCAAAAGTGTCGAAGCAGTAATATCACCAGAATCAGGAAACTGGCTGTGAGATTCATTGATAATAACTGTCTCATTATTATAGTACCTCCATCTGATTTATTTCAGCTTGTTGACCAGTTCTTTTAATTCAGAGATCTCCTCTTTGGAAAGTTTGTCTTCTGAAAGAAAAGCAGAAAAAAACTGCATTTTAGAACCATCAAAAAGTTTATTGATCAGTTCATTGGTTTCTGCTTTCTGTATCTGCTCCCTGGTAATCAGCGCTTTGCAGAAAAACTTTGGTTCCTGTCGTTCAATTGCGCCTTTTTCGATACACTTTTTGATCACGGTGTAGGTGGTATTCCGGTTCCAGCCAATTTCTTCTTTTAGGATTTCTGCAATTTGGCCTGCATGCAGATTTCCCTCCCGCCATAATACTTCCATTACTTTTTGTTCAGAATCAAATAATTTAACGTTCATTTAAAAACTCCCTTCATGCATGAAATGACTACTGAAATAGTAATCATATGATTATACTACTACAATAGTCATTTTGTGTCAAGTATGGTTTTTAAAATCGAAAATGGAATGACAGGATGAATGGGTATAGCGGATATAATCTCCATAGACTTTATTTCTAAAATTTCTCATAGCATGGAGAAAAAGGGTTAAGTTCGTTACCAATACAGGATATTGCAGGGGAGTATATAGATACAGATAATGAGTACATGTATTACTATTCGGTTGAATTTATGAAATAGCACTAATAAAAAGAAGAGGATGTCACGTAATCTGCTTTGATTCGGTGGCATCCTTTTTTGATATTTAGTTTTTATGACATTATAGATTTCACAACTTATTTCTTATTTTCCGGTATTCTCTTGGCGAATATCCTTTCAGCTTGTGAAAAAGCCGACTGAAATAAAGCTGGTTATCATATCCGACAATCTTAGAAATCTCATTGATGGAATAAGTTGTTGTTTCAAGTAACATCTGAGCATTGTTGATCCGGATTCCCACAATGAATTGCATTGGTGTAGAACCGGTATATTTTTTGAAATTTCGGATAAACCAGCTGACACTCATGCCTCGTGAGGCAGCATAATCATCAATATTGATATTTTGATTGTAGTTTTCACTGAAAAAGGTAACAGCATTATCCATCTCATGATCAAGATATTCATTTTTTAATATGTGCTCTCTTGTCAGTTCCCGGTGGAAGCTAATCAGAAGATGACGTAGCAAAAGGACAAGCATTTCCTCATAATTATCTTGACAGTGTTGGAGCTCGATAATGATACGTTTGAAAATTTGTTCATATTCATTAGATGTACCAACTTGAAAGACACGTTCTTTATCTGGAAACCCATATTGACGTAAGATATTTTTCACATTGCTTCCTGTGAAGTGAATCCAGTATACTTCTGTCTTATCTTCTCCGTAATATTCATATTTCTGAAGTTCTTTCGGTCTGTACAGTACAATGTTGCCGGCTGGAACAATCGTTTCGTTATTTACATTATCAAAATGAAAATGCCCACAACCTGCGGTAATATATATGATCTGATAGTCAAGACGTCCTCTTGGACGGTAGGTAGGAAGTTTGGGATGTCTGGAAAGACGGTAAGTACCACAGCTACCTACAATCAGTGGAAGACTTTTGTCTTTGAAATCTATATGTGAGTGATTTAGATAACCATTATTCATATACATGGAGTAGCACCTCTTTTCATGCTTTTTATTATTGTATCATTTAGTGCATGTTTTGTCTAATCAAATTCATAGACATATTTTGCGGATTAGGATAAGATAGATTTAGAAAAACAAAGAAACGTAAATATAAAAGTAAAGAACAATATTTGCTACAGGGTAACTAAGTACAAAAAAATGTATATATATTGAAGGAGAGGTATTTATGATTGTACCACGTTATTATGAGAATTTAAGTGTGCTGCACGAAAACACAATGCCAGCCAGAGCCTATTATATTCCGGCATCCAAAAGAATGGATAGCCTGGTGGAACACAGAGAAGAATCAGATCGTATGCAGTTATTGAACGGAACTTGGAAGTTCCAGTATTTTAACAGCATCTATGACATTCAGGATTCTTTCTTTGAGAAGAATTATGATACAGAAAATTTTGATGAGATTCAGGTTCCAAGTGTATGGCAGATGGCAGGATATGATACGCACCAATATACAAACATCCGGTATCCATTTCCTTTTGATCCACCGTATGTACCACAGGATATTCCATGTGGATCTTATGTACATAATTTTGAGTACAGCAGAGATGAGAAAGCATCAAAAGCTTTTTTGAACTTTGAAGGAGTAGACAGCTGCTTTTATGTATGGATCAATGGCTCTTACATAGGATACAGCCAGGTTTCACATATGACCAGTGAGTTTGATGTTACCGATGTACTTCAGGATGGAACGAATACGGTGGCAGTATTGGTAATGAAGTGGTGTGATGGTTCCTATTTGGAAGACCAGGACAAATTCCGTATGAGTGGTATTTTCCGGGATGTGTACATTTTGAAACGCCCAAAACAGGCAATCAGTGATTACCATATTAAAACAAGAATTGAGGATATGCTTGCGAAAGTAGAAATTGAAATGAAATTCTACTCTCCGTTAAATGTAAAAATTTCGATTGAAGATAGAAACGGAGCAGTTGTAGCACTAGGAAGTATTGCTGAAGAAGGAACAGCTGTATTAGAAATCGCAAGTCCTGAACTTTGGAATACAGAAAATCCATATCTATATAAACTGATTCTTGAAACAGAGAATGAAGTAATTGTAGACCACATTGCATTAAGAAAGATAGAGATTAAAGATCAGGTCATTTACCTAAATGGACAGAAAATTAAATTCCGTGGTGTCAATCGACATGATTCCGATCCGGTTACTGGATTTACAATCAGTCCGGAACAGATTACAACCGATCTTACGTTAATGAAGCAGCATAATTTTAATGCGATCCGTTCCAGCCACTATCCGAACGCACCATTTTTCTATGAAATGTGTGACAAGTATGGATTCATGGTGAT
>Ga0129315_1000455_pt1 | contig 33623 bp, 34 predicted proteins | sample Cm827metagenome_FD_94432 | JGI IMG/M metagenome (GOLD analysis project Ga0129315, IMG submission 94432) | Eastern black-and-white colobus group fecal microbial communities from Wisconsin, USA - Cm827 metagenome | ecosystem: Host-associated > Mammals > Digestive system > Large intestine > Fecal... | reverse complement strand
GAAAAGATTATTAAAAAATTGAAAAATACTTTACCTAATTTTTAAATTGTAATTTTAACTTATCTTATTTAAATGGGAGCTGTAAGAAAACAGCTCCCATTTAAATATATATATTAATTTTGGAAACTCCCTAAGGAGTTTCTACATCAATTCTATATTCTACATTTTTCATTCTACATGCTTAAGCATAAGCTTAAGCTTAACCAGTGCCCTTTTCTTTAAACAAGAACAATAATAATAATCCTTATTCCTAAGCTTTGAATACCGAGAAAGGTTTGAAGTTTCATTTTCAATATATAAAAAATTAATAATATCCCTTTCCTCATAGTCAAGTTTATTTAAGGCAGCATTAATTTCACTATAAACAATAGAATTAGTAACATCCTGTTCTATATTTATACTTTCATCAATTATACTATCAGCTACCTCAATATCAGGAGCATTATAAAGAGGTAAATTCAAACTCATTTCATCATTATACTTTGCTTCACTTCTTATAAGACTTACATATCCATTCTTTATACTCCAAAGGGCATATGAACTAAAACCACTACTGGGTCTAGATAAATCAAATAGATTTATAGCTTTTATTAAATGGATAATTCCTATTTGAATTAAATCTTCAAAAGTCCTATTTTTCAAAAATACTTTTTTACTTTCTTTAATTATTAAAGGATAGTACATATTAATTATTTCTTCTTTTGCAGCATTATCATTATTTTTTGCTTTTCTTATTAGATCTTCCATAAGCTATCACTCCTAACATATTATTCATAAAGTAAGTACCTATTTACAATAAAAATTGAGAATTTATATGAAAAATAGTTAGACATTATAAAAATTTTTACTGGCTTTTTCAAAGTAAAAATTTAAAGTGAATATATTTTGAATTAAAGCTTCATTAAAAATGCTTAAAATTAACTTAATATTTCAAAGCTTGTCTTTATTTCTTTACAGAACTTTAACAAATGGTAAAATATGAATATTTTATGTAAAATAATGTAGCACGAAAATATTAGCTAAATTAGGAAAAAAGTCCTATAATTAATTTTGCCGAAAAAATTAAAGTCAGGGGTGAAAATATTATGTTTGCAAGCCTAATTTTAAAGGAATTAATCGTGGAGAATGAATTTAATGTAATTAATTTATTAGAAAAAGTTGAAAGACTAAGTAAATATGGAATTACACGATTAATAATTGCTCCATTTTATTATGATGAAGAATCTAAAAGTTCTATAGAGGAAGTTAAATTAGTAGTAGAAGATTTAAATTTATATTTAAGTGAAAAAGCCTTAAATTTAAAGCTTTATCCTGCAAATATAATAAGGGACAACTTTGATAATATTAAAGATTTTGTTGAGGGAAAAATAGGCAGTATAAATGATAATAAATACCTTTTATTAAGCCCAGATGAAAGCAATACAATAAAAGAATTAGTAGAAATCATATATGAGTTTAACCTAAGAGATTATACTCCAATTATATTTGGACCAGAAAAAATTAAAGAAATAACAGATGATAACAAAAACATAAATAAATTATTAAAGGAAAATTGCTTATTACAGTTAGATTTAGGAAGTATAAATGGGGAGTATGGGAAAAAGGTCTTAAAAACAGCTAAAGATTTAAAGAAAAAAGATGTTTATAGCTTTATAGGTTTTGAAGATGATGTAAAGAAAGAGTATATTAACAAAGAGGTTGAAGGGATAAGTAAAAAGGGACTATTCGCATTAACTAAAAATGGGGAAGCTAACAAAAGAATAAAGGTTAAAAAGAAGATATTTGGAAGGTTTTAGCCTAAAACTAAAAAATTATAGTATCAGAATATATATATATTAAAAAAAAATGAATTTTTATTTGGTTAATATTACACAAATGTTAATTCAATTAAAAATTGCATTTAAATATCACCTTATTTATAGAGATAGTAGTAATTTTAATTGTTGCACAATACTAAATTGTCATATTATGCCGATAAATTTTGAAAAATTATTAAAATATTGTGATATAATGTTTTATATAATTAAAAGCAATAGTAATTATTATAGAACAAAATGTTCATATTAAATGTATATAACTATGAAACTATATATATTTAATATTTTAACTAAGGCTTATTGGACATTATTAGTATTTGATAGGAGGAAAAAAGTTGGAAGAGCAAGTGATAAGGTTAGATGAGTTATTTGAAGCTCTTAAAAAAAGGTGGCTAATGATAATTTCCATTACATTAATAGCAACAATATTATCAGCAGCATTAAGTTTTTTTGTAATCAAACCTCAATATGAAGCAAGTACAAAAGTTTTTATTGGTAAGGATGAAAGTGATAGTCAAGCTTATAGTCAAAATGATGTACTTATGTATCAAAAACTTATGAAGACATATTCTGAAGCAATAAAAACAAAAGATTTAATTTCTAGAGGGTTAAAAGGTACCAGCCTTAATTTAGAACCTAATGAAGTTCTAAATAATTTAACAGTAGTAACAGTAGCAGATACTCAAATATTACAAATTAAATATAAGAGTAAGAATCCACAAGAAGCTAAGGCTATTATAGAAGGGGTTTCTGATGAATTTATAAAAACCTCTAAGGAATTAGTTCCTAATGGGAATATAAAAGTAATAGAAGCAGTAGAGCTTCCAGAAAATCCAGTAAGTCCAAATAAAAAGATGAATATTGCAATAGCATTTTTATTAGGATTAATGGTTGGAGTTGGATTAGCATTTTTATTAGAATTCTTAGATAATACATTTAAAAATAAGGATCAATTAGAAAGAGAATTCCAAATTCCTGTAATTGGATCAATACCTACAGTAAAGGAGCCTTAGGAGAAGTTATGTTTATAGTTGAAAAAGAACCTAAATCTATAGCAGCAGAAAGCTATAGAACATTAAGAACAAATATACAATATTCCTCCTTCGATAAGGAATATAGAATAATAGTTGTAACTAGTTCAGAGCCAGGAGAAGGAAAGTCTACTACAGCAGGAAATTTAGCTTTATGCATGGCTCAAGGAGATAAAAAAGTTGCCTTAATAGATTGTGATTTAAGAAAACCAAGCTTACATAAAAAGTTCAAGGTGTCTAATCTAGTTGGTTTATCAGATGTAATTATAGGTAAGACAGATTTAGCAACAGCTGCTCATAGGTATAATAAGAATTTAGTTTTACTAACATCAGGGAAAATACCTCCCAATCCATCTGAAATGCTTTCATCAAAAACTATGGAGAAATTATTAGAATCATTAAAGGAAACCTTTGATTATATAATTTTAGATACTCCACCAGTACAAGCAGTTACAGATTCACAAATTTTATCCACTAAGGCAGATGGAACTATATTAGTGGTTAAGGCTGAAAGAACAAAAAAAGATTCAGTTGAAAATGCAGTTAATCTTTTGAAAAAGGTAAATGCAAATGTTATAGGAACAGTTTTAAATGGAATAGACGTAAGCAGAAACAAATACTACTACTATTATGGAGAGAAATAACTTAGCAAGCTAAGTTATTAATGAAGAATGTAAAATGTAAAATGTAGAATTGAGGAATAAATTCTTCCTTCGTCAGAATTTAGAAAAAATGAAAGAATGAAGTTTCTCTTTTGCATTCGCAAAATCGAAATGAAAGAATGAAAGAATGAAGGATTAGATTCCGCTGGAATTTATAATTTTTATAATTCAGCATGCCTGAATTATGCATTATAAACTATGCATTATCAATTATGAATTATTCATTGATTGAAGGATAGTTTTAAGTATTATCAGTAAAAATATATTAAATTTGGGCAATAATAGGATTTAAAATGTGCAAATTAAATATAAATTAAACGAAGGAGTGGGTGGTGCTATGGTAGATCTGCATTCTCATTTGATTTGGGCCATTGATGATGGTTCTAAGTCTAGGGAGATGACAATAAATATGTTAAGGCAGGCAGTAGAGGGTGGCACTAAGAAATTAGTGCTGACACCACATTACATGCCAGGACATTATGAAGTACCTAATATTAAAGTGAAGGAAAGAAGGAAAGATATAGAGCTTTTAGTTAAAGAGCTTGATTTAGACCTAGAGATTTATTGTGGACAAGAAGTTTATTTTAATGAAAAAATCTTAGATAACTTTGAACATAAGCTTATTGGCACAATTAATGATTCTAGATATATGCTAATTGAGTTTAATATGAGAAGCTTTTCTATTAAAGAAGTTACTGAGATTTTATATGAGCTACAGATAAAAGGAATTGTGCCTGTTATTGCACATCCAGAAAGATATATTAAGTTTATAAAAAATCCTTCTTTAATAAATGAGTTTGTTAAGGAAGGATTTCTATTTCAATTAAATATAGGAAGTATAACTGGAGAGTTTGGAAAAGAGGTTAAGAAAACAGCAGAGCTTTTCTTGAAGAATAAAATATATAGCTTTTTTGGTTCTGATGCCCATAGGGATGAGAAGAGAAATCCTAATATGGTAGAGGGAATTGAAATTTTAAAAGCTATAAATAAAAAGTATTTTAACTACTTAATAATATCAGGAGAAGAACTTTTAGATAATAAAGAAATTAAATTTATGGGGAATTTAATAAAAGAAAAAAAGGGGTTATTAGGAATATTTAAAAGATAAAATTCTTTCAAGAAAAGTGGGTGAATAAATGAAGGAATTAGGTAAGTACAGAAAATATTTTTTAGTTTTTATAGATGGAATACTTATAAATCTGTCTTATATAATAGCTATTTATTTTAGATATGAATATGGCGTATTTAAAGCCTTAGTAAAGGACTATGAAAAAGTAGCTATAATTTTTACAGCTATATATTTAATAAGTTTTTATTTCTTTAAATTATATGAAAGCATATGGAATTATGCAAGTATAGATGAATTTGTCTTAGTTATAGGGGCTTGTATTACAGGAAATATATTAGCCAGTATAAGTGCAATATTATTAAAAACAGATTTTTCCTATGCAGTAAGTATATTATCAGGAATATTTGTAACTTTATCGGTAGTTGGTTTTAGAGTTTCCTTTAGGATATACAGTAGATTTACAAGCATTTTAGATATTAAATCCAATTCAATTAATTTAAAAAGGACATTAATTATAGGGGCTGGGGAAGCATCAATTTTAGTAATTAAGGAAATGAAGAATAATAAAAGTAGTGAATATATTCCAATAGCATTAATTGATGATAACAAATATAAAGTTGGAAAAACCATTTTAGGTATAAAAGTTGAGGGTACTAGAAAAGACATAGTTAAGGTATGCAAAGAAAAAGAAATAGAAAATATTATATTTGCAGCACCTTCTATGAATGAAGATGATAAAAAGGAAATACTTGATATTTGTAAAAAGACAGATTGCAAGGTTCAAATGATACCAAGTATTTATTCAGTAATAGATGGAAAAGTATCTTTAAGTCAAATTAAAGATGTTGAAATTGAAGATTTATTGGGAAGAGATCCTATTGAGTTAGAAATGAAAGGGATTTCCCGTTATATAAAAGATAAAACAGTGCTAGTTACAGGTGGAGGAGGCTCTATTGGGTCAGAACTTTGTAGGCAAATTTCAAAATTCAATCCAAATAGATTAATAATTTTCGATATATATGAAAACAATGCTTATGATATACAAAATGAACTTAAGTATAAATACCCTAATTTGAATTTATTAGTTTTAATAGGTTCAGTTAGAGATAAAAAAAGATTAGAACAAGTTTTTAACACATACAATCCAAATATAGTTTTTCATGCAGCAGCCCATAAACATGTTCCACTTATGGAAGATAGTCCTATGGAGGCAATAAAGAATAATGTTTTTGGAACATTCAATGTAGTTCAGTGTGCAGATAAGTATAACTCTGAAAGATTTGTATTAATTTCAACAGATAAGGCAGTTAATCCTACTAATGTAATGGGAGCAACTAAGAGAATCTGTGAAATGATAATACAATCCTATGATAAAGTTAGCAAAACTAAATTTGTAGCAGTAAGATTTGGAAATGTGTTAGGAAGTAATGGTTCAGTAATTCCTTTATTTAAAAAGCAAATTTTAAGGGGAGGCCCAGTAACAGTTACAGATAAGAATATAATTAGATATTTTATGACTATACCAGAGGCTTCACAGTTAGTTCTCCAAGCAGGTGCCTTTGCCAATGGAGGAGAAATATTTGTTTTAGATATGGGGGAGCCAGTTAAAATATATGATTTAGCTTATGATTTAATAAAGCTTTCAGGTTATGAGCCTAATAAAGATATAAAAATAGAAATAACAGGCCTTAGACCAGGAGAAAAGCTTTATGAAGAACTATTAATGAGTGAAGAAGGCCTTATAAATACTAAACACAAAAAAATATTTATAGGTAAACCAACCTTTACTGACATAAATATCTTAAAGGAAAAGCTAGAGGACCTTAGGTCAATCATAGAAAAAGATGATATTGATGAATTAATTTCTAAAATTGAAGAAATAGTACCAACCTACAAAAAAAAGATAAATGAGGTTGCGATTACTGTTTAGATTATATAGAAAAGAGATGAATAATAATGAGTAATTTACTTATAATTGGTGCTGGCGGACATGGAAAAGTTGTTGTTGAAGCAGCTGAACTAGAAAACAAGTATGAGGAAATATCTTTTCTAGATGATAATAAAGAAATAGATAAAATATACAACTTCCCTATAGTTGGGAAGATAGATGAATATAAAAAATTCAAAGATAAATATAAATATGCCTTTGTAGCTATTGGAAATAATAAAGCTAGATTAAAGCTAATAGAGGAACTTATAAAAGAAGGATTTATAGTACCAAAGATAATACATCCTAGAGCAACTGTTAGTAAATATAGCAAAATTGATGTAGGAACAGTTGTATTATCAGGATCAATAGTAAATGTAAATTCCCATATAGGTAAAGGATGCATCTTAAACATTAATTCAACTATAGATCACGATTCTATTATAGAGGATGGAGTGCATATTTCATCAGGAGCTGTTATTAGAAGTATGGTAAAAATAGGGGAATTATCTACCATAAAAGCAGGGGCATGTATTACTCAGGGAAAAACAATAGAAAAAAATACAATTATTAATCCAGGGACAGTAATATAAATAAATTTTATGAGGGGTTGAAATGATGCAAAGAGTATTTGATATATTTATTAGTTTGATTTTATTGGTAGTATTATCACCAATATTTATAATAGTAGCAATATGCATAAAGTTAAATTCTAAAGGGCCAGTATTTTTTAAACAGCAGAGAATTGGAAAGAATAATGAGCTATTTAAGTTTTATAAATTTAGAACTATGAAAGTTGGAACACCTAATGTGGCAACAGATAAATTAAAGGATTCAAAAAGCTACCAAACATCTGTAGGAAAGGTTTTAAGAAAAACAAGTTTAGATGAATTACCACAATTAATTAATATTATTAAAGGTGATATGACCTTCGTGGGACCAAGACCAGCTTTATATAATCAATATAATTTAAAAGAGTTAAGAACAGAGGCAGGAGTTCATACTCTTTTACCAGGTATAACAGGGTGGGCTCAAATTAATGGAAGAGACCATAATGATGATGCTCAAAAAACATATTTAGATAAATATTATTTAGATCATAAATCAATTAATTTAGATATTAAAATATTATTTTTAACTGTATTTAAGGTATTAAAAGCAGAGGGAGTAATTGAAGGCGCAAAACATACAAATTCCGATAAGAGAAATGAAGAAGCTAGCGCTTAAAAGATAAATTCTTAAGAGAGGTGACACTTAAGTGAAAAATATATTAATAACTGGAGCCAATAGCTATATTGGAACAAGCTTTGAAAAATGGGTAGAACAGTGGCCAGATGAATATAGGGTTCATACTGTTGATATGATAGATGGAAGTTGGAAGAAAAAATCCTTTAAAGAATATGATGTAGTATTTCATGTGGCAGGAATTGCTCATGTATCTACTGATCCTAATATGGAAGATTTATATTATAAGGTTAATAGAGATTTAACTATAGAAACAGCTAAAAAGGCAAAAGATGATGGAGTTAAACAATTTATCTTTATGAGTAGCATTATAGTTTACGGTGATAGTAGTAATATTAATAAAAAAAGAATAATAGATAAAAATACAGTTCCAGAGCCAAGTAACTTCTATGGAAATAGTAAATTACAAGCAGAAGAAGGAATATTAAAATTGCAAGATGATAACTTTAATATAGTAGTTTTAAGACCTCCAATGATATATGGGAAAGGCTCTAAGGGAAATTATCAATTGCTATCAAAATTAGCTAAGAAATCACCTATCTTTCCAAATATAGAAAATGAGAGAAGTATGCTACATATAGACAACCTATGTGAGTTTATTAGGCTTATGATTCAAAATAATGAAAAGGGAATATTTTTCCCACAAAATAAAGAATATGTAAATACTTCTGAATTAGTTAGCTTAATTGCTGAATCTAATGGAAAAAAGATAATAGAAACAAGAATTTTTAATCCTTTATTAAGACTAATGGGAAACTACGTAGTAGCTGTAAATAAGGCCTTTGGAAGTTTAGTTTATGAAAAAGGTATGAGTGAGTATAAGGAAAATTATAGAGTTGTTGATTTTAGAAATTCAGTAAGCATTACAGAAAGGATTAAAAAATGAAGGATAAAAATCTAAAAAAACATATTTTAGTTATTTCACAATATTTTTATCCAGAGCAATTTAGAATAAATGATATTTGTACTGAATGGGTAAAAAGAGGATACAAGGTAACTGTGATTACAGGAATTCCTAATTACCCTACAGGGAGTTACTATTCAGGATATGGATTACTAAAAAATAGAAAAGAAAAATATAATGGGATAGATATTATTAGAATACCAATATTTCCAAGAGGGAAAAATTCCATAATGCTTATATTAAATTATTTTTCATTTGTAATATCAGGATTTTTTTGGAGTATATTTACTAAAATTAAAGCAGATTATGTATTTATATTTGAAGTATCACCAATGACTCAGGCATTACCAGGAGTTTGGTATGCAAAAAGAAGAAAAATACCGTGTTATATTTATGTACAAGACTTATGGCCAGAAAATGTTGAAATAATTACAGGAATAACTAATAAATATATCATTGGGACTTTAGGTAAGATGGTTGATTATATCTATAATAACTGCAAGAAAATTTTCACAACATCCAATAGTTTTATAGAACAAATTTCTAAACGTGGAATTTCAAGAAAGAAAATAGAATATTGGCCACAATATGCTGAAGATTTTTATGTTCCTTTAGATAAATCTAATATTGAGGAAATCCCAAATGATGATGCATTCAATATTATATTTGCTGGGAATATAGGCGAGGCACAAGGCTTAAGTATATTACCTAAAGTAGCAGTATTACTTAATGAAAAAATCTTAGATAGAAAGATTAGATTTAATATTGTTGGAGATGGAAGATATAAAAAGAAATTAATAGAGGAAGTTAATCTATATAATGTAAACAATATGTTCAATTTTATAGATAAGCAACCAGCAACTAGAATACCTGAATTAATGGCAAATTGTGATGCGGCATTTATAAGTTTATCAGACAATCCGCTTTTTTCAATGACTATACCGGCTAAATTACAATCTTATATGGCTTGTGGGAAGATTATTATAGCATCAGCTAATGGAGAGATAAATAAAATAATAAATGAATCTAATTCAGGAGTATGCAGTGAAGCTGCTAATGTAGAAGATTTAGTAGAAAATATAGTTGAATTAGTAAGTAAAACAAGAGAAGAGTTAATTGAAATAGGAAATAATTCAAGAAAATATTATAGTGAAAATTTTGAGAAGAATAATTTAATAGATAAAATGGATAAATATTTTGAATATAATTCAACTTTGGAGGGGTAGATATGTTTGATAATAAAGTATTACTTATTACAGGAGGAACTGGCAGTTTTGGTAATGCTGTTTTAAATAGATTTCTTGATACAGATATAAAGGAAATACGAATTTTTTCTCGTGATGAGAAAAAACAAGATGATATGAGAAGAATTATAAAAAGTGATAAGGTGAAATATTACATAGGTGATGTGAGAGATTTAGACAGTATAAATTATGCTATGAAGGGTGTAGATTATGTATTCCATGCAGCAGCTTTAAAGCAAGTACCATCATGTGAATTTTATCCAATGCAAGCAGTTCAAACCAATATAGAAGGCTCTGACAATGTATTTAAATCTTGCTTACTTAATGGAGTTAAAAGATGTATATTATTAAGTACAGATAAAGCTGTATATCCAGTAAATGCTATGGGTATTTCTAAAGCAATGGCTGAAAAAACAATGATAGCTAGAGCTAGATCAGCAGAAGAAGGAGAAACGGTTTTTTGTGGAACTAGATACGGTAATGTAATGGCATCAAGAGGATCAGTAATTCCTCTATTTATAGAATTAATGAAGCAAGGTAAGGATTTAACAGTTACAGATCCAAATATGACAAGATATATGATGTCTTTAGAAGAATCAGTAGATTTAGTTTTATATGCTTTTGAACATGGAGAGCAAGGAGATATATTTGTTCAAAAAGCACCAGCTTGCACAATACTAGAATTAGCAAAAGCATTAAAAGAATTATTTGATTCTGAAGTTGGAATTAGAATAATTGGTGCAAGGCATGGAGAAAAGGCTTATGAAACATTATTAACTAAAGAGGAATTTGTTAAAGCAGAAGATTGTGGAAATTATTTTAGAATACCATCAGATAATAGAGATTTAAATTATGCTAAGTACTTTACAGAAGGTGAAGGCTCAAGAAGAAATCAGGAAGAGTATAATTCAGATAATACAAATAGAATAAATATTATGCAAGTAAAAGAAATGTTATTAAAGCTTTCTTATATTCAAAATGAATTAAAAAGTTTTAGAGTTGTTAAAGAAAAAGAAATAGAAATGTTTTCTGAAAACATGTAAGAGGAGAATAATATGAAGGTATTAGTAACAGGGGCAAATGGGTTTATTGGAAAAAATCTTATAGCTAGATTAAATGAATTAAAAGTTTATGATGTAATTTCAATAGATAAAGATAATACAAAGGAAGAATTAGTACAAGCATTACTTAATGCAGAATTTATTTTTCATTTAGCTGGGATAAATAGACCTAAAGATGAAAAAGAATTTTTTGAAGGCAATTCTGGACTAACAGGAGAAATAGTAAAAATATTAAAAGAAAATAATAAAAACACTCCAATAGCAATAACATCTTCTATTCAAGCTGATTTAGATAATGCATATGGTAAAAGTAAGAAGCTTGCAGAGGAAGAACTATTACTATATAGTACATCATCAAATGCAAAGGTATTTATATATAGATTGCCAAATGTTTTTGGAAAGTGGTGTAGACCTAACTATAATTCAGCTGTAGCTACATTTTGTCATAAAATTGCTAGAGAAGAAGAAGTTTGGATTTCAGATCCTAGTATAGAATTAACTTTAGTATATATAGATGATGTTGTTAGAAGTTTAATTTCATCAATGGAAGATAAAAACTCATTAAGTGGGTATGTAAAGGTTGATGTAGAGCATAAGGCTACTTTGGGAAAAATAGTAGAACTCTTAAATAGCTTTGTAGAAAGTAGAAAAAATTTAATGGTTCCTAATATGGAAGATGAATTTACTAAAAAGCTTTATAGCACATATTTAAGCTACTTACCAGAAGATAAATTTAGTTATCCATTAAAAATGAATGTTGACAATAGAGGCTCATTTACTGAGTTTTTAAAGAGCTCAGATAGGGGACAAGTTTCCATTAACATTTCAAAGCCAGGAATCACTAAGGGGAATCATTATCATCATACAAAAAATGAAAAGTTTTTAGTTGTAAGTGGTGAAGGAGTTATTCAATTTAGAAAAATTGATAGTGAAGAAGTTATTGAGTATAAGGTAAGTGGAGAAAAACTTGAAGTTATAGATATCCCAGTAGGATATACCCATAACATAATAAATACTGGAACAACTGATATGGTGACAGTAATGTGGGTTAATGAAGTATTTAATCCAGAGAAACCAGATACGACTTTTATGGAGGTTTAGTTATATGAAAAAACTTAAAGTTATGACTGTTGTTGGAACAAGGCCAGAAATTATAAGATTATCTGCAGTTATAAATAAATTAGAAGAGTCAGAAGCTATAGAACATATATTAGTTCATACAGGTCAAAATTATGATTATGAATTAAACGAAGTATTTTTTAATGATTTTAAGTTGAAAAAACCAGATTATTTTTTAAATGCAGCTACTGGAACTGCCATTGAAACTATTGGAAATATACTTATAAAAATTGATTTAATATTAGATGAAGTAAAACCAGAAGCATTTTTAGTACTTGGTGATACAAATAGTTGTCTTACAGCTATAGCAGCTAAAAGAAGACATATCCCAATATTCCATATGGAAGCGGGAAACAGATGTTTTGATCAAAGAGTACCAGAAGAAACTAACAGAAAGATTGTTGATCACACTGCAGATATTAACTTAACATATAGTGATATTGCAAGAGAGTATTTACTAAGAGAAGGATTACCTGCTGATAGAATAATAAAAACAGGAAGTCCTATGTTTGAAGTATTAAATTCAAGAAAAGAAGACATAGAAAAATCAGAAATATTAGAAAGATTAAATTTAAAAGAAGGACAATACTTTGTAGTGTCAGCTCATAGAGAAGAAAATATAAGTTCGGAAGTTAACTTTTTAAATTTAGTTGATAGCTTAAATGCAGTAGCTGAAAAATATAATATGCCTGTTATAGTAAGTACTCATCCAAGAACAAGAAAGATGATAGAAGAAAAAGGTATTAAATTTAATTCTTTAATTTCACTTATGAAGCCACTTGGATTTAATGATTATAATAAACTTCAAATAAAATCAAAAGCGGTGTTAAGTGATAGTGGAACAATAAGCGAAGAATCATCAATTTTAGGATTTAAGGCACTTAACATTAGAGAAGCACATGAAAGACCAGAAGCAATGGAAGAAGCTTCAGTTATGATGGTCGGACTTGGAAAAGAAAGAATACTACAAGGCTTAGAAGTGCTTGAGAAACAAGAAGATAACACTTTAAGAAGAGTATCTGATTATAGTATGCCAAATATCTCTGATAAGGTTCTTAGAATAATATTATCTTATACGGATTATGTAAATAGAGTTGTGTGGGGTAAATAGAATGAAAGTATTGCAAATAAATTCAGTTTGTGGTATTGGAAGTACTGGGAGAATTGCGACTGATTTATATAGAGTTTTAGAAGAACAAGGCCATGAATGTGTTATAGCTTATGGAAGAGGAACTGCACCAGAGGGAATAAAAACAATTAAGATAGGAACTGATTTAGATAATTATATACATGTCGCAAAAACAAGAATATTTGATAAACATGGATTTGGATCTACTAGAGCTACAAAAGAATTTATAAAAAAGATTGAAGAATATAATCCAGATGTTATTCATCTACATAATATCCATGGATATTATGTAGATATTGAAATTTTGTTTGAATATTTAAAGAAAGCTAATAAGAAAGTAGTATGGACATTACATGACTGTTGGGCTTTTACTGGACATTGTGCTTATTTTGATTATATTGGATGTAGTAAATGGAAAGATGAGTGCAAAGAATGTCCTCAAAAGAAAGAGTATCCTAATAGCTTATTGATTGATAATTCAATATGGAATTTTCATAAGAAGAAAGAAATATTTAGAGGAGTAAAAGATCTTACAATAATAACACCTTCAAATTGGTTAGCCAGTTTAGTTAAAGAATCTTTTTTATCTGAATATAAAGTTAGTGTTATTAATAATGGAATTGATTTAAATATTTTTAAGCCAGTAGAGAGTGACTTTAGAGAGAAATATGCCTTAAAAGATAAGTTTATTGTACTTGGAGTTGCTAGTGTTTGGGATAGACGTAAGGGGTTAAATTATTTCATAGAATTATCACAAAAATTAGATGATAGATATAAAGTAATTGTTGTGGGAGTTACAGAGAAGCAAAAACAAAACTTGCCTAAAAATATGATTGGAATACCTAAAACTAATAACGTTAATGAATTAGTAGAAATATATTCCTCGGCAGATGTATTTGTAAATCCTACTTTAGAAGATAATTTTCCTACAACCAATCTAGAAGCTTTAGCTTGTGGAACACCTGTTATTACTTTCAATACTGGTGGAAGTATTGAAAGTATTGATGCGAAAACTGGTTTTATAGTTCAAAAAAATAATGTTAATGAACTAATAGATATTATTAATAATTTAGAATATGTAGAGATTAGAATGGAAGATTTGATTGAAAGATCTAAATTATTTGACAAAAATAGTAGTTTTATTAAATATATAAATTTATATAAAGAGGAATGATAATATGAAAGGGAATACTACTAAGAAAATTATATATTTATATTTATTTATGTGTATTACCATAATTGGATGTTTTATAATTTTTTCTAGTATAGACGCAATAAATAAAGAGACTATAACAATTATTACATTTTTAATTAATGGGGCAATTATATTTTTACAATTATGTAAAAGTTCCAAATTAGGTTATAGTTTAAAGGATATAGTATTTTTATTTATGTTTATTTTTATGTTTGTTAGTCCATTAATTCAATACATTAAAAATGATTTTCCATGGTGGAACACAGAATATTTTACAGGTGAAAAAATAATATATGCAAATTTAATAATATTTTTATTTATATTAATTTATACAATAACATATAAAAGAAGCTTCAATAAAGTATCAAGAAATTATGAAAATAAAAATAATCAAATTAAGAATATTAGTTTTGTTATAGAGGCTTTTTTTATAGCAACATTATTTTGTTCTACATATATAATTCTAAAAACTGGTTTAAATAATTTATTTGCAAGGTCAACAAATTTATTACAGATTGATTCATCTAGTCTATCACTCATAGTTTCAAATACATTTAGGGCTGTACCAATAATATATATTGCAATGAATTTATTGTTTATATTAAAAAATAAGTATGTTCATAGAAAAATGAAATTGATAATAGGAATTATTTTGGGAATAATTGTGAATTTTCCTACTGCTGTACCAAGATTCTGGATGGCAGCAATCTATTTAGGAATATTAGTAATAATAAAACGTAAGATAAAAAATCCATATTTATTTAAAATAATGATATTTATAGGTATATTGGTTATTTTTCCAACTATTAATTCTTTTAGAAGAAATACTTTTCAAGAAGTTATTAGTTATGGATTTAGTATTCCTAAAGTTGCAGATGCATTTATATCTGGAGATTTCGATTCATACTCAATGTTAATCAGGTCAATTATATACGTAGATTCATATGGAATAGAATTAGGATCACAACTTTTAGGGAATTTATTTTTCTTTATACCAAGAAAAATTTGGATAACAAAACCTGTTGGAACTGGAACTATGATAGGTAAAAGTTTGGGATGGGAATTTTCTAATGTATCATGTCCGTATATAGGAGAGGGATATATTAACTTTGGTATATTAGGAGTTTTGATATTTGCTTTTATTTTGGCTATTATTACAAAGTATTGTGATATATATTATGAAAATATAGCTAATATAAATAATAATAAGATTAGGTTTATTGAAATAATATATCCTTTTAGTTTAGGATTTTTATTTTTTATTCTAAGAGGAGATTTGTTAAGTTCATTATCATATTATGTAGGCTTCATAATTCCGATTATAATAATATGGTTATTTCAAAGAATAGCAATATTTAAGCCTGTAATAAGATAAGAGTAATATAATATTAAGCAAAATTATAACAATAGTTATGAACATAATAAAACACTTTATATTTGCTTAAGGAAGTGAAAAGTTATAAAAGAAAATTAAATATAAAGAAAAGATATATAATAAATTCTTTAAGTAGTATTATTATAGAATTTATTTACTTTATAAAAAAATAATATATTATAAGGATATTTAATATGGTAAAGATTACAATTTACAGGGCTATTGCGAAAATAGTATACCTTGAAGATTATTTTCATATTAATGTAGGGTATTATATAAATAGAGTATCTAAATATATGGGAAAACAAGCTCATGAAGTTGCAATTGTGACTTAAGAAATGAATAAGATAACAGAAAACTAAACAGTTTTTAGGATAAGTATAGTATATAAAAATGTGGTTGTCAGTATTCTCAAAATACTGTAGTAGATATTATAAGATTAACTATAATAAGTTTTTTAAGTAGTAGGGCAATCATTACAAGAGATTTATTTAAGAAAATTGAATTGCTAAAGCCAGATATATTATATAGATGGTGATGATACATTAACAACTATGATATATTTAATGAAAAATAAAAGGGTAAATTATCCTATAGTAATGAAAAGTCATATGTTAAAGATTACATAACTTAATAAAATATTTAGAAAAATATATAAAAGAATTTTCATGTCTATTTTCTAATAAGTTACACGATGAGGTGTGGAAAAATATGTTGGCATTCTTCTAGTATGTCATGTTTTTAGGTGGTATCTAGATTCTCCAAGCGGTTTAATAAGGGGAGTTGGATTTACTATAATTGTATATTATACAGCTTATATTTTTGACTTAATTATTAAGAAAAAGATAATTATTAGTTAGAAAAGAGATATTATTTATGATTACTTTATTAATATCTATTACTAAACTAATTATAAATGAAGAAATTTTGGTTAATAAAATAATACAGAGGTGGAGTATTGAAAAAATTTTTAAGAATAAATAATAATAACACTATTAAGAATACAATAATGCTTTATTTAATGACTGTAGCAAAAATTATATTTCCATTAATAACTCTACCATATTTAACGAGAGTTTTATCAGTAGAAAGTTATGGGGGAGTTACATTTATTAAATCATATATGGTGTATATTCAACTAATAATTGATTTTGGATTTGTTCTATCATCAGTTAAAGATATAGTTGAAGCAAATAGCAATAAGGATGAAATTGGGGTTATTGCAGGACAGACTATATTAGCAAAACTAATATTATCTGTTGCAAGTTTAGTTATTACTTTAGTATTATCTGTTTTCATTCCACTATTAAAAGAAAATATTTTATATACATTACTTTCATTTATAGTTGTAGCGTTATCTAGTTTTTTAATGGATTTTTTATTTCGTGGAATTGAAAAGATGCATGTTATTACTATTTCTTTTGTCATAATGAAATTAATGTCTACTGGCCTTACACTTATTTTTGTGAAGTCAGATGCAGATATATTATGGATACCAATACTTGATATTTTAAGTTCAATTATTGCAATAATATTTACTTGGAAAGAAGTAGCTAAGTATGGAATTATGATAAAAATAATAGAAATAAAGAAAAGTATTCAAATGATTAAAGAATCATCTGTATACTTCTTATCTAATATTGCAACAACAGCTTTTGGAGCACTAAATACATTGTTAATAGGAGTTGTAATGGATAGTACTCAAGTAGCTTATTGGAGTGTTTCTCTTCAATTGATTTCTGCGGTGAATACTATGTATTCACCAATAGTTAATGGAATATATCCACAAATGGTGAGAGAAAAATCTCTTTTATTAATAAAAAAAATTATATATATTTTTATGCCAATTGTATTAGTAGGATGCATAATATTCTTTGTAACTGCAAAATATATAGTCTTGATTATAAGTGGAGAACAATATTTATATTCTGCAACAGTAATACGTTACTTGATACCAGTATTATTTATATCATTTCCAGGAATGGTTTTAGGATGGCCAACCCTTGGGGCAATTGGGAAAGCAAAGGAAACAACAATTACAACAACAATAACGGCTGTTGTTCAAATTTTAGGTCTTTTTATTCTTATGTTAATAAATAGATTTACATTGATTAATATTGCAATTCTACGATGCATTACTGAATTGTTAATGTTATTGTTAAGAGCTAGGTATTGTTATATATTTTTTGATGAATTTACTAATAAAAATAGTTTTAAATTTATTAGGCATAAGAAAGTTAAGGAAAATATATAAGATTTTTCTTGGTTAATGAAGTTTTATATAATAGAAATAAAAATTGGGAGATGGGATTTTGACAGAACTGAATATTGATGAAATAAAAGCTATACAGCTTGAAATATTAAGAAATGTAGTAAAATACTGCAATGATAATAATATTAGGTATTCCCTTGCATATGGTACATTAATAGGTTCAATAAGGCATAAGGGATATATACCTTGGGATGATGATATTGATATTGTAATGCCTAGACCTGACTATGATAAATTTATTAGAAACTTTAATGGATGCTTAAATGATTATTCTGTACATGCAGCAGAGATAGATTCAGATTTTGTATATACATTTGCAAAAGTGTCTTATAATAAATCCATACTTATTGAAGAAACCAATATAAAATATAATATGGGTATTAATATAGATATTTTCCCAATAGATGGACTACCAATTGACGATAATAAAGAAATAATGAAAAAACAAAATTTTTATAGAAATCTAGCTAATTTTAAAACTGTTAAGTTAAGTAATAGTAGAAGCAGATTTAAGAATATATTTTTATTATTAGGGAAAATACTTTTGTTTTGGCTATCTTTAAAAAAAATTAATACTAAGATGATTCGTAATTCAAGGACATATTCTTTTGATGCTGAAGATTATTGTTGTAATATTTCAACAGGACTTATGGCGAATAAACCTATACCTAGAATATATTTAGAGGAGTATATTGAATGTGCTTTTGAAAATGAAAAATTTAATGTAAGCAAGTTTTATGATGAATGGTTATTAAGTATTTATGGAGATTATATGAAAATGCCATCAAAAGAAAAGCAAGTTACTCATCACAATTATAAAGCATATAAGAAATAAAGTAGTTTATAGTCAATATAATAATTATTATATATAGTGTAATCTAATTAATTTAGAGTTAGGAGAATGAAAATGTTAAATTTTGCAGTTGGTCCAGTACTTATGGAGCAAGAAATATTAGATATAGGTAGTCAGCAAATACCTTATTTTAGGACTAATGAATTTTCTGAAATAATGTTGGAAAATGAGGAGTTATTAAAAAAGTTTGTTAATGCATCCATTGTTTCAAGAGTAATATTCTTAACTGCTTCTGGTACGGCAGCGATGGAAGCAGCTGTAATGAATTTCTTTACTAAAAATGATAAAGTTTTAGTAGTTAATGGCGGAAGTTTTGGAAAAAGATTTAAAGAAATTTGTGATATACATGAAATTAAGTCAGAAGAAATAAATCTTAATTATGGTGAAATATTAACTAAAGAAAAACTAGATCCATATGAAAATAATGGGTTTACAGGATTATTAATAAATGTACATGAAACATCAACAGGTGTTTTGTATGATATGGATTTAGTTAAGGACTTTTGTAAAAGAAATAATCTATTTTTAGTAGTAGATGCAATAAGTTCATTTTTAGCAGATAAATTTGATATGCAAGGTGTTAATGCAGTTATAATTAGTTCACAAAAAGCATTAGCACTTCCACCAGGATTAGCATTTGTAATAATAGATGATAAAGCACAAAAAAGGGCATTAGATAATAGAGTAAAGAGTATTTATTTTGGGTTTAAAAATTATTTGGAAGATGGCAAAAGAGGACAAACACCATTTACACCTGCAGTGAGTACATTAATTCAATTAAACAAAAGATTAAAAAAAATTAATGAGGTTAGTATGGAAAAGGTTATTTCTGAAGTAGCATATATAGCAAATGACTTTAGAAATAAAATAAGTGGACTACCATTAGAAATAGCATCATCTTCTATGTCTAATGCACTTACACCGTTAAGGCCAACAGGTAATATGGCGGCTAATGAAATTTTTGAGTATTTAAAAGATAATTATGATATTTTTATATGCCCAAACGGAGGAGATTTAAATAAAAAATTATTTAGAGTAGGGCATATTGGTAATATTAAAATATTTGATAATGAAACATTAATTAATGCACTAAAGGACATGAATGAGAAGGGGATATTATGATAAATATAGCTTCAGAATCTGATAAGATTGATATTATTAAAGAACTGAAAAAAGATATTTTAAATAATGTTTATATGTATATAGATATATTAACATATGGATTAAATAATGACTTTGTGAAAGTTTGGATATGTAGAGACAATAACAAAATAAAAAAGATAGTTCTAAAATATTATAATAGTTTTCAGATTTATGTTGCGGAAAGTGAGCAGGACTATACAGATATTATATCACTTATTTTAGAGTATAAACCTGCGATGGTTTCAGGGAAAAAGGATATAATTGAAAACTTGTATAGTAGAACAAATGAATTATATGAAGATACTTATGGAGTAGTTTTAACACAACCTTATGTAAAAACAACTAAAAGTAAAATATATCCTACATTAGCTGTGAAAGAAGAGTTAGAGGAAAGTGCAAGACTTATTTGCACTGATAAAGGAATAGGAGGTCATTATAATCCTATAGATTTAATGAATCAATTTATAAATAGATATGAAGATAGAACAGGAAGAAATTATATTATTAAAGATAACGGAAATATAATTGCACATTACGCTACTTATGCAGAAGCTGAAGGTATAGCTGTTATGGGGGGATTAATTGTTTCTGAAGCATATAGAGGAAAAGGATATGCACGATTATTACATACTTATCTTTCTAATATACTTATTGAAGAAGAGAGAAAAGCTGTTTTGTTTTGTCACGAAGAGAATGTTCTTAAGATGTATTTAAATTTGGGTGCTAAGATACATTCAAGTTATGGGAAATTAACGTTAAAAAATAAATAAAAAAATAAATAATATTTTATTTTAAGAATAAACCTAAATTGGAGGATATTGAAATGAAGGCTATTTTACTTGCTGGGGGACGTGGTACAAGGATCAGTAGATATATAGGAGAAAGTCCTAAATCAACATTAGATATAGGTGGAATACCGCTGATTAGGCATACTGTAGAATTATTATTAAAAAACAATATTGAAGTAATAGTCGCTATAGGCTATAAAAAAGAGATGATTGTTAACTCTCTACAAGGGTTAAATGTTAAGTATTATTATAATCCTTTTTATGATATTACTAACAGTATAGCATCATTATGGTTTGCAAAAAAAGAATTATGTAATGATGATGTTATTATTGCAAATGCTGATGTTTTTTGGGAACAAGATATTTTAGATGTTATTCTAGAAGATAAACAAGAACAAGTTATGCTAATGGATACTAGTAAGGGAATGGATTATCTATTTAAATGTGAAGGAACCAGACTTACAAATCATGGAAAAGAACTTGATGATTTTACTGGAGAATATGTGGGTATTGCTAAAATTAGACAAGATTTTCTGAATAAATTTTTAGGAAGATTAGAAATTCTTATTGAAAGACAACAGCATAATTTATGGTGGGAAAATGTTTTATATTCTTTCATAAATGAATTTCAGATTAATGTAAAAGATGTAAGCAATATGTTCTGGTCAGAGATAGATTTTATTGAAGACTATAATAGAATAGTTGAATATCGTAAGCAAAAAAATATATAATTTTTTTGTAACCAGATTAATAACTTAATAATAAAGTATTTTTAAAATGGAAAATGTGTATATAGTAGTAAATTTATTCAGATAAATATATTGATTAATTTATGTAATATTTTATAAAAAATTATTAACTATATTCATCTATAAGAATAATGATTTATAAACTTTACAGATTGTTATGTTAAGTATTATAAAGTTAAATAAGGCTTTATTTAAAATGGAGATAATTATATGAATACTTATAAAAAGAATAAGTCTAAGAAGAAAAAGATATTAATATATTCTATAACTACTATTTTAGCTATTATATTTATAGTAGCTGTAGGGGGATATATTTATATAAATAAAACTCTTGATAAAGTAGAAAGTATAGAAGTTAATACTGATAATATAGGAATAAATACTGAAACTAAAGAAGAATTTAAGGAAATAAAGAATATTGCTTTACTAGGTATAGATTCAAGAGATGATGATTTAGTAGGAAGATCAGATTCTATTATGATTCTTACTTTAGATAGTGTTCATAATAAAATAAAACTTTCATCTATAATGAGAGATTCTTATGTTAATATAGATGGACATGGAATGGATAAGATAAATCATGCCTATGCCTTTGGTGGAGCAGAATTAGCTTTAAAAACCTTAAATGAAAACTTTGATTTAAACATAAGTGAAGTTATGGTAGTTAATTTTAGTTCTTTAGTAAATATAATTGATAAAATAGGTGGAGTTAATATTAATATAATTGATGAAGAAGTTTCTCATATTTCAGGAATATCATCCCCAGGAGAATACTTATTAAATGGGAATCAAGCTTTAGACTATTCTAGAATTAGATATGCAACTGGTGGAGATTATAAGAGAACAGAGAGACAAAGAACAGTTATAAATGCAATATTTAATAAGCTTAAAAACACATCTTTAACTGAATATCCACAGTTAGTTAATGAGTTTTTACCATATATTCAAACTAATATGTCCAAAAGTGCTTTATTAGGATTAGGTACTGAATTTAGTGGACTTGCTATGAAGGGATTAGAGCAGGATAGATTTCCAAGAGATGATCAAGGTGAAGGTCAAACTATAAATGGAACTTATTATTTAACCTTTGATATTGAGAATGTTAAGACTTCAATGAAAGATTATATATTTAATGATAAATAAAATATTAATTGGTAAAAAATTGGTCCCCTGGGGAATAACCCTTGGGGAACTTTTTATGTGGGGGTATAAAATGGCGTTATTCAACAAACTAGATAAACCTATATTTTTAAAGGAAAAAAGTGAATCAACATACTATATTTCTAAATTAAAAGAGTTATATGATAAATCCCCAGAGGGATTAAAAGAGAAGTTAGAAAAAGAAATAAAAATAGCTACTTTAGGGGAAATTGGAGAAAAAAACATAGCCTTTGAACTTAAGAATAGTAATATTCCAATGTATGTTCTTCATGATATTAATTTAGAAATAGATGGATTAAAAGCTCAAATTGATTATATAGTAATAACTAGGAAAGTTACCTTTATAATTGAGTGCAAGAACTTAATTGGCAATATAGAGATAGATTCTAATGGGAATTTTATTAGAATATATAAGCTTAATAATAGATATATAAAAGAAGGAATTTATTCTCCAATAACTCAAAATCAAAGGCATTTAGAATTATTAAAGAAATTGGCAAAAGAAGGTAAAAGTAATATAATTATGAAGAAGTTATTTGAAAAATACTTTGATGAAAATTATAAATCAATAGTTGTTCTAGCTAATCCTAAAACCTTATTAAATTATAAGTTTGCTAAAAAGGAAATTAAAGATAAGGTTATTAGAGCTGATCAATTAATTGATTTTATTAAAAACACCAATTCAAAAAGTGATTCAGCATCTTTAAATGATGATGATTTAAAGAGGAAGGCAGAGAAAATACTAAGCTGACATAAAAGTGATAAGATGAGTTATGTTAATAAATATAAAAATTTATTAGATGAATTTAATACTTATATTGATACTAAGAAAACTCAAGAAATAAAATCAGAAATTAGTAATATAAGTTCTCTAAGTAAATCTAATATAAATGAAAAAATAATTAAAGACTTAAAAGCTTATAGACTTAAAAAAAGTAGAGAAGAGGGAAATAAGCCTTACTTTATTTTTAATGATAAGCAGTTGATGGATTTAATAGAGAAGATGCCTAAAGATAAGAATGAGCTAAAAGAAGTTTCAGGCTTTGGTGATATTAAGGTTGAAAAGTATGGTGAAGATATAATAAAAATAATTTCAGAATATAGATAGTCTTAGGTGGAAAGGTATGTACTATTGCTTTATAGCAAATAGTTTATATCTTTTTTATTTTTATAAAAATTCGCTAATTTTTTTCTAAACTGTTTGTTGTATATAAATTTTGTAAAATATCATCACGTTCTGATAATAAAGAATTGGAAGACAAACTATTTATTGATACCTATAAAAATGATGATAAAAATTATTGTCTTTTACTTTATTTTTTCCTTCAGTTTAGAAGGAGATAAATATCATATGAGGGCGACTTGGAGTTTACGACGGAGCAACGAATATGATATTTATCTCCTTTTTTATAATTTTTCTATTAACGAAGCATACATATAAGCTTTAGTAAAGCTTCTACTTCCACATTCCATGCTTCTTACTTTTCCCATTGTACTGTAATATTCATAGTATGGAACATCATTTACTTTTCCATTAAATATCTCATACTTTCTTAATGCATTAAACCAAGTTTCTACCTCATCTTTACTTAACTGGTAATATGCTTGAGGAATAAATCCAACTAGATCTTCACAGTTCTCACCATATAGAAGTTTTATATTCATTCCATTTAGTCTGCATAGTTTTACAGCTTCTTTAACAGTATTATGAGTATAATAATGCCTTGGGTGCATTGTTCCACTATGGTGGGTTAGAACTAAATCTACTTTTTCTTTAGTAAAGTAGTTAACTAGAATTTTAATAAATTCATCTTCTGTTGGAAGTTCTTTTGATGAATTTAGATTAGCAGTTCACCATGTAGTTTTAGGATAAAAAACATAATATTTATTTCTAATGAATATTATGTATGCTAAAATAAGTATATGAAATGTATGAAAACTATTTCTTTAAAAGAGTTATGAAATTAAGTTTAGAAATTAAGTGATTTAACATATTTAAAATTGAGGGGAGTATATTTTTATGAAAGTTAATATAAATTTTTTAAAGAATGACTTAAGACTTAAGATGGCAATAATAATTTTCACATTTTTTACATTATTTATGCTCCTTATATTAGTACTTTTTTATAAAAGAGTTGATAAATCTGTAAAAGATAGTGGGATTAGGGATGGAATTCAAATGACTGAGCAATTGGATCTTAGTATAAATGAATATATAAGAGATATGAAGGTATTATCAGGGTTAGTTTATTCTAATACAGATGTGGAGGAAATTATTTTTAATGATAATCATAAGGTTTTAAGTAGTAATGATAAAAGAATTATTAGTAAGTTTTTTTTGCAAATATCAATGATAAGAGAGGATATTTTAGGAATAGCTCTTTCATTAGAAAAGAAGCCTTCCATTCATAATGACTCAGCTATTTTTAAGGATACATTATATAACGATATATATAATTTTAATTTTGATTTTTGGCAGAATATTTTTGAATCAAGTGCTATAGAGGATATGATGGTTATAGATACAGTAATAGAAAAGGATTATTATGATAATTATTTTATAGTAGGACGTTCTCTAAAGGATTTTTATAGTCAGCAGGTAGAGGGATATATATTATTCTTTATACGGAAAAATGGGTTAGAAAGAGTTTTAGATACAGAGAGGCTTAAGGAAGAAAGGGAAGTATATCTAATAGATATAAATGGAAAGGTTATCTATGGTGATAATGATAAGTATTTAAGTGATGTATTAAACAATGATAATAAAAATGAGTTAGAAAAAGAAAGTGGATATTTTTTTGCAGGGGATAATCTTATAAGCTTTAAAACATCAAAATTTACTGGAGCAAAGATAGTAAGTGTTTTTAAATTTGATAAATTAATTAAAGGAAATAAAATTTTAAATAAAACTGTATGGCTATCTATTTCTATAGCAGTTTTGTTATCAATAATGATTTCTATTACTATATCTCGTATTTTCTCACGTAGAATAAAGGATATAATTGAGAAGTTAAATAGAGTATCAAATATGGAAATGGAAGTTAATTTTAGAACTGAAGATAGAGATGAAATAGGTAGAATAAGTAACTCAATTGAGGATATGCTTATTACCATAAATGGATATAGAATTAAGGAGATTGAAGCTGAACAAAGGGCAAATGAAATTATATTAAGGAATAAGGATGCAGAGCTTTATGCACTTCAAAATCAAATTAATCCACATTTTTTATATAATACATTAGATAGTATAAGGATGAAAGCCTTAATTAATAAGGATGTGGAAGTATCAGAAATGGTAAATACTTTATCAAAATTATTTAGGATGACAATTAAAAAGAGAGATTCTATAGTTTTGTTTAAAGATGAAATTAATCATGTAGAGGAATACTTAAAAATTCATAAATATAGAATGGGAGATAAAATTCAATGGAAATTTAAATTTGATAATGAATTATTATTACAAAAAGTACCTAAATTTATATTACAACCTATAGTTGAGAATTCAATTAGGCATGGAATTAATAACGTAAATGAAAATGGGTTTATTGAAATAGCAGGAAGTATTTTAAATAGAAAATTAATAATAGAAATTAATGATAATGGAATAGGAATTGATGAAGATAAGTTAGTTGAAATAAATAATAAGATAAACTCTTATGAAGATAGTTTTTTACAAGAGGAGAAAAGTATAGGACTTGCAAATATAAATAAGAGAATAAAATTATTATATGGTAATGAATTTGGTATTAAAATATATAGTAAATTGGCAGTAGGAACAACAGTTAAAATTATTTTACCTATCTATAATAAGGAGGAAAATAAATGTTAGATTGTATATTAGTTGATGATGAATATCTAATAAGAGAAGGCCTTAAGATTTTGATAGATTGGAAAACGTTTAATGTTAATATAAAAGATGATGCTAAGGATGGCATTGATGCATTAAAATTTTTTGAAAACCAAAATTTTGATATAGCAATTATAGATATAAATATGCCTTTTTGCAACGGAATAGAATTAGTTAAGAGATTAAAAAAGAAGGGTGTGGATACAGTATTTATAATTTTAAGTGGCTATGATGATTTTAAATATGCCCAACAAGCTTTAAGAGAAGGGGTATTTAGATATTTACTAAAACCTGTTGATAAAAGTGAGTTAGAAGAAGCTATAAAAGAAACTGTAGATTTTATTAATAATGAAAGATTTAAGAATAAATGTATTAATAAGTATAAAGATATAGTAGGGGATAAAGAGTTTAAGTCTATACAAAGTAATAAGATCCTAATTGATGATAGGGTTATGCTAAATAAAATAATAATAGATGTTGTCAAGTATATACAAGAAAATATAGGAGGAAATTTAACTCTTGAGAGTCTCGCAAATATAGCACATATTCATCCAAATTATTTATGTTCTATGTTTAAAAATGAAACTGGGAGAAATCTTTTAGATTACATTATATATTTAAGAGTTGAAAAAGCTAAGGCGTTACTTAAAAATACAGATTATAAAATATATAGCATAGTTCAAGAAGTAGGATATAGGGATGAGAGACATTTTAAAAATATATTTAAAAAATACGTTGGATGTACTCCAAATCAATATAGAAAGGGACAAGACTATACTACAACAATAAAGTAGTCTTATTTAACACTAAAGTCCACTAGTTATTACTAGTGGACTTTAATGTTAAATAAGAGAATTATTTTAAAAGAATGAAAGTTATAATACATCATAGTTTGTTAATAATACCACCCTATATTATTAATATTGGCACCTTGTTTGAAAATTGCACTAAATATACAATTAATATTGTAAAAGGGATAAAAAAAATAATTGAGGGGGATTTAAAAATGAAAAGGAATACTTTGAGAAAAGTTATAGCTTCAGCAATTGTAACAATATTATCTTTAAGTATGGTTGCATGTGGAGGAAAGAAGGAAACTGATGGTAAAACTAATAATGATAAACCACAGGAAATTACTTTTTCACTTTGGGATCAAGCACAAGCTCCAGCTATGGAAAAGATAGCATCAGAATTTACTAAGGAAAACCCTAATATAAAAGTTAAAGTGGAAGTAACTCCATGGGGAGAGTACTGGACTAAACTTGAAACAGGAGCACAAGCTGGAAAATTACCAGATGTCATCACATATAATGCTTCAAATATGCCAAAGTATGTAGATGCAGGAATGCTTGAAGATTTATCAGAAACATTAAAGGATGTAGATTTAAATGAATTTATAGAGCCAGTAAAAGACATATATACTTTTGATAGTAAGCTATATGCACTACCTAGAGATTGGGATACTATATGTTTAGCATATAACAAGAATATATTAGAAAAAGCAGGAGCAAAAGTTCCTACAAATTGGGATGAACTTTTAGAAGCTACACTTAAGGTTAAAGAAGCTAATATTGAAGGAATTACACCATTCTATTTTGGAATAGGAAATGAGACATATACAGGTACTTGGAATTTTATAGCACAAGCAGGTGGAAGTGTATTAGATAATAATAAAAACCAATCAGGATATCATAATTCAGCAAATAAGGAAGCCGTTCAATTTATGTACGATTTAGTTCAAACTCATAAAGTAGTACCAACTCCAGCTGAAGCTGAAGGATGGCCAGTTGCTATAATGTCTGAAGGAAAAGCAGCCTTTGCATATATAGGAACTTATGCATTAGGTACAGTAAAAGATAGCCCAATAGTAGATCAAATAGGAATTGCATTATTACCTAAAGGAAAAACAGATACAAGAGCTTTAGTTCATGGGACTGGAACAGCGGTATCAGCTAAGTCTGCTAATAAAGATGCAGCATTAAAATTCGTAAAATTCTTAACAACTGATATAGCTAATAAGATATTAGCTGAGGATGCAGGAGTATTACCAGCAAAAGTTAATATGGCAGATGCATATTATTCAGGCTTACCACAATTCCCAGAGGTTAAAAGTATAATTGAAGATGCAAATAAAAATGGGCAAATGCACCCAAGAACTTTAGCAACAGGATGGGAACAAAAAGAAATGGAAATTATGACTGAAGTTTATAATGGAACTATTTCAATTGATGATGGTATAAAGAAGGTTTGTGAAGAAGTAGATGCAATATTAAAACGTAACTAAAAGTTGTAAAAAAAATTACGCCTATGCTAATTAATTTTAGCAAAGGCGTTACTTTTAAAGGGGGATAAACATATGGCTTTACCAAAAACTAAAAAAAATACAATGATAGCTTATACTTTTTTATTACCTGCGATAGTAGGTATGGCTATATTTTCAATATTACCTATATTTCTAAGTTTTAGCTATAGTCTTATGGACTGGTATGGATTTGGAAATAAAACATTTAATGGGTTACAAAATTATCAAAAGGTAATAACAAATCCAGAGGTATGGAAGGCCGTATTTAATACTATAAGGATGGTTACATTTATATTACCAATAAGTTTATTATTATCATTAATTATTTCTTATATGTTAAGCAGTAAGATTAGGGGAAAGGCAATTTTTAGAGTTTTACTTTACTTACCAGTAGTAACTATGCCAGCAGCAATAGCAGTAGTTATGGGATATATTTTTAGTATGAATTATGGAATACTAAATAGAATAATTACTTTTTTTGGAGGCCAACCAATTTCTTGGAGCCAAAATCCAAGTTGGTCATGGATATTATTAGTTATTGTTGGAATATGGGGAATGATAGGTGGACAAGTACTTATTTTATCAGCAGCATTTCAAAGAGTGCCAGATGATCTTTATGAGGTAGCTTCAATTGATGGTGCATCTCCAATTATAAAGTTTTTAAAAATAACAATTCCAATGGTTTCACCGACTATATTATTTTTATTAATAACTAATTTTATTTCATTGTTTCAAATGTTCGATAATGTATTCATGATGATAGGAACTGGATCTGGTCTATCTTCCACAAAAACAATAGTTTATTTATTCTATAATGAAGTCTTTGTAAAAGGTGAAAAGGGATATGGAGCAGCTATTGCAGTATTTATATTTGTATTAATTAGTATATTTACATTCATGCAAACTAAACTAGAAAAGAAATGGGTTCATTATGATAATTAAGGGGTGTAATTTATGAATATAGAGGTTACAGATATAAAAATTAAAAATAAATATAAAAAAAATAAGATTAAAAGAAGGGAAATAAATAAAAAAAATATTTTTATATATGCTTTTTTAATAGCTATTTCCATAATAATGATATGGCCATTTTTTCAAATGATATCCACATCACTAATGACTTTTCAAGAAGCAACATCTATGCCGCCTGCATTAATTCCGCGTAAAGCAAGTCTTGATGCTTATAAAAATGTATTTAATATGATTCCCTTTGGGAAATTTTATTTAAATAGTATTATTGTTTGTATTATAAGAGTTATAGGAACTGTCCTAATTGCATCTTTTGCTGGATACGCCTTTGCAATGTATGAATTTAAAGGTAAAAAACTATTATTTTCTATAGTTTTAGTAATAATGATGGTACCAGGACAAATTTTCTTATTGCCGCAATTTAACATGATGAATAATTTAGGCTTATTAGATACCTTAACAGCAATATGGCTACCTAATTTATTTACAGCTTATGGGATATTTATGATGAGGCAATTTTACTTATCAATACCACAAGCTCTTATCGATGCAGCAAGTATTGATGGTGCAGGACACTTTAGAATATTTTTTCAAATAGCAACTCCTGTGATAAAGGGAGCAGTAACAGTATTTGGTATTCAGACAGCTATATGGTCATGGAATGATTTATTATGGCCATTAATAGTAAATTCATCACAAGATAAGTTAACATTACCAATTGCTATGTCATTAATGAAGGGGCAATATGTTACAGATTTTCCGTCTATGATGGCAGCTGCCATGATGGCAGTTATACCAATGATTTTATTATACATTGTATTCCAAAGATCATTTGAAAATATGGATATAAGTTCATCAATAAAATAATAGAAGAAATATAGACTTATTATAAATAGTAATATTAGAGGAGTGGATAATTTATGAAAACAGTAGCTATAATAGGAGCTGGTCAAAGAGGACAATATGTTTATGCAGAATATATAAAAAATCATCCGGAAGAAGCAAAAATAATTGCAGTGGTGGAACCTAATGATTTTAAAAGAAATAGACTTGTAAAGAACCATGGTATAAAAGATGAAAATATATTTAAAAGTACAGGGGATTTCTTTTCAAAGGGTAAAATTGCTGACTTATTAATAATAGCAACTATGGATGAAATGCATTATGATCAAACCTTACAGGCAATTGAATTAGGCTATGATATTTTACTTGAAAAACCAATATCACCAAGTAAAGATGAATGTTTAGAAATTGTTAGAAAGGCAGAAGAAAAGGGAACCTTACTAATGATTTGTCATGTTCTTAGATATACTCCTTTCTTTAGAAAAATTAAGGAGATTATTAAAAGTGGAGTAATTGGTGAGATAGTTAATATTCAGCATAATGAAAATGTAGGGATGTGGCATATGGCTCATAGCTTCGTTAGAGGGAACTGGAGAAGAGAAGAGGATACTTCACCGATTATACTTCAAAAGAGTTGTCATGATTTAGATATATTAGTATGGCTTGTAGATGATGAATGTGAAAAAATCTCATCCTTTGGAGATTTAACATTCTTTACTGAAAATAACAAACCAAAGGGAGCAGCTGATAGATGTATTAATTGCAATGTTAAGGATTGTATATTTGATGCTAGAAAAGCTTATCTTCCTATTAAAGGAGATTGGCCTGCTAATGTAGTTTCTGATATTCAAGAAGAAGAGGAAATTCTTAAGTCTTTAAGTGAAAATCAATATGGAAGATGTGTATTTAGTTGTGATAATACAGTATGCGACCATCAAGTTACAATAATTAAATTTAAAAATGGTGTTACAGCAACTTTTAATTTATCTGGGTTTACCCATGAGATTTCAAGAACAATAAAGATAATGGGTACAAAAGGGGAAATAAGAGGAAATGATGCTAATAGTTCTATAGAAGTAATTAAGTTTACATCAAATGCAGTTGAAGAAATTAAAAAGGATATATATAAGGTTGATGTATTTGATGGAGGACATAATGGTGGTGATGAGGGCTTAATGAAGGACTTATTTAACATTTTAAAAACTGGCAGTAAGGAATCTGAATCAAGTGCTATTAAATCTCTTCAAAGTCACTTAATGTCTTTTGCTGCAGAGGAATCTAGGTTAAATAATAAGGTAGTTAAAATTCAAGATATGATGGGTGATAATTAATGTATTATTTAGGAATTGATGGTGGTGGAACTAAGACTAGATATGTAATAGTAAATAGGGAATTAGATATACTAGTAAATATTGAAGGTGGAACAACACACATTCATCAAATTGGTAAAGATGGATTAAGAAAAGAGTTAACAAAAAATATAGATAATGCTTGTAAAAGTATAGGTATTGAAATTAATGATATAAGCTTTGCATTTTTAGGAATGCCTGGATATGGTGAAAGTGAAGCCGATAAAAAAGTTATAGATGAAATTATTGAAGGTATATTAAATAAGATTTCATATAAAATTGATAATGATGTAGTTGTTGGCTGGGCTTCAGCTACATTATGTAAACCTGGAGTTAACATAGTATCAGGAACAGGAAGTATAGCCTTTGGAATGGATGATTTCGGAAATTCAGGAAGATCAGGGGGCTGGGGTCCTATTATCGGAGATGAGGGAAGTGCTCATTGGATTGGAATAAAAACTATAGAAGCTTATACAAAACAAAAGGATGGTAGAGAAAAGGAAACAGTTTTAGTAGAAGTATTAGAGAAGGAATACAATATAACCTACCATTTTGAAATAACAGAAATAGTATTTAATAATTTTAAGCTTTCAAGAACAGAACTAGCTAAGTTTTCTAAAATATGCTCTATGGCAGCAGAAAAGGGTTGTGAAAAGTGCAAGGAAATATTAAAAAATGCAGCCTATGAATTATATTTAAATGTAGTTTCTTTAAATAATAAATTAGAATTTAAGGATAAATTTATTGTTTCATATACTGGTGGAGTTTTTAATGCAGGAAAGTTTGTATTAGAACCATTAAATGAGTATTTAAAAGATGTAAATTGTAGCCTTGTTGAACCTATATTAGAACCATGGTATGGAGCAGTATTACTAGCGTATACCCTTGGAGGAAATAAATTAGAAGATAGGGATGCATTGAAACTAAAGGGAGAAGATTATGAGAAATATATCAATTAATATTATTGATGAAAAAATAGAAGTAAGGAATGCTGAAAAAGTAATAGCATTAGGGATTAATCTTAATAGAATTCATATTAATAATAAAGCTGAAAATACCTTTGAGATAAAAAGCATTAATAAGGAAGCAGTGAAAAATAACAACTTAGGAGAGGGAGAAAGAACAACATTTATATGGAGAACAGCTTCAGAAAAAGTTGATTTAGAGAAGATAGAGGAATATGAGATATATGATAAATACCCTAGTACTTTATTTTTAAAGGTTAAGTATACAAATATATCAGGGGATACTATAAGAATTACAAAGTGGAGTAATTTTAATTTAGCTGTTAATTCGAATAATGACAGTATTCCATTTTATGCTTATCAAGGTGCAAGCTATGAGGAAAGACCTAATTGGATAAACCCTTTAAAGATAGGCTATGAACAAGATAATTTTATGGGAATGAATAGTAGTGATTATGGTGGTGGAACTCCGGCTATTGATATTTGGACAACTGATTATGGAATATTATTAGGACATATAGGTTTAACACAAAAGGAAATTTCATTACCAATAGAGGTTTTAGAGGATAAAGCTAAATTAAAGATTGAAGGCAATGAAGAAATT
>Ga0129315_1000454_pt1 | contig 33804 bp, 35 predicted proteins | sample Cm827metagenome_FD_94432 | JGI IMG/M metagenome (GOLD analysis project Ga0129315, IMG submission 94432) | Eastern black-and-white colobus group fecal microbial communities from Wisconsin, USA - Cm827 metagenome | ecosystem: Host-associated > Mammals > Digestive system > Large intestine > Fecal... | reverse complement strand
TGTACATTTTCTAAAACGGATTTCTTGATTTTTCACAAAATTTCTTCTAAGGCTCATCGTACTTTTCTCTATGATTGACTTTGAGTTTGCCGACAGGGCAGCTGATAGGTATTTGTGCGGTCTATTTCCTTAAATCCCGAAAGCTGTCATAGCTGCTATCAAAGAAGCAGTGCCATATCCGAGGCGGCGCAGGAAGGCTGAATTGCTACGTAAGCCATCTGGTAAATCATGGATATGGTTGACAGGAATAAAGTTTAGTGTTATATTTGTTAACAGATTTAACAATTTTGTAATAATTATAACATAAAAGGGAAACCTTAAGATAAACCGATTGGAGGATATGATGCAGAAGAAAAGTGCGAAAATAGCGAGACGTGCAGCCGCCGGTGCTGTATCTGCCGTTCTTTTATTTTCAAGCATGAATATAGAGTTGTTGGCGAAGGATACAAACGGACTTCCCTCAGCAGGTATAGATTTTATTCTTTCATCTGATGCAACCAGTGTGAAGAGCTTAAAGGACGAGGAAGCGGGCAGCAGCCCAAGCGCATCTCCCAGTCCTACAGCAGGAAGTGAAGCCGGTGCATTAGCCAGTGCGCTTCCTACAGCTGCGGCAACGCAGACTCCGGGTGTGACTGTCAATGTGGAGGAGGTTGTGGAGGAAAAGGTTATTGAAGAGACCATGACAGCTTCAACCACCAAGACGATACCCCAGAAGGAGCGGGAACTGGAAGCCAAGAAGGAGGAGGAGGGCTTTAAGTCCTTAGTTATTGCCAAGGTAAATGATTATGTAAATGTAAGAAGCATACCCAGTGAAGAGGGTGAGATATTAGGCAAGCTTTATGATAAGTCCGTAGGTGAATTTGTAGAAGAGGATAACGGCTGGTATAAGATCACCTCAGGAAGTGTAACAGGATATGTGAAAGCAGAATACTGTGTAACGGGTGAGGATGCGGTAGCGTTGGCCAAAAAAGTAGGAACAAGAATTGCAACCGTTACTACCACGACCCTGAAGGTTCGTGAGGAGCCTGGCTTGGATTCGACAGTGCTTGGTTTGGTGCCCATTGAGGATGAACTGCTCGTCACTGAAGAGCTGGATGGCTGGGTGAAGGTTAATATCGAGGAAGGTGACGGTTACGTATCTCTGGATTATGTTACTCTTTCTACCGAGTTTGTAAAAGCGGAATCTAAGGCTGAAGAAGAAGCAAGACTGGCTAAGGAAGAGGCTGAAAGAAAAGCGGCTCAGGAAGCAGCTGCAAAGGCGGCAGCTCAAAAGGCAGCTTCGTCAAAGAGCTCTTCTGGCAGCGAAAGTGCTTCGGAAATCGTATATGCAACTGGAAGCGGCAGTGAACTTGGTAAGTCGGTAGCAAACTTTGCTTGTCAGTTTGTTGGCAATCCCTATGTATGGGGAGGAACCAGTTTGACAGAGGGTGCGGACTGCTCCGGTTTTGTAATGAGCGTATACAACAACTTTGGTGTAAGTCTTCCTCATTCCTCATCAGCAGACAGAAGCGTAGGTTCTGCGGTTAACGGACTTGAGAATGCACAGCCGGGTGATATTATATGTTACTCAGGACATGTGGCAATTTACATTGGAAACGGACAGATTGTTCATGCGTCAACCGCAAAGACAGGTATTATTATTTCCAATGCAAACTATCGTTCCATTCTTTCCATAAGGAGAATTTTCTAAGAAGGATTAAATTTTAATATTCTTTATTTCAAAAAGGAGCTGCCGGGCAGCTCCTTTTTATGATAATGGGAAGGATAGAAAAATTATTAGAGAAAAAGTCTGAAATTATTTTTTGAAAAGAAATCTATTGACAAAACGACGCTTGTACATGTTTCACAAAATTTCAGGATGCCGGTAGGCATAAAAGGAATTATAATGCCTTTGACGAAATAAAAGTTATCCACAAAGAAAATGTGATAAAAAAGGGACTTTTAATTTATACACGAAGTTATCCACATTATCCACCGGCGAAATTTCAAAAAACGGTGGTTGAAGAAAATCAAAATAAGAACAGGCGTTTTGTGAATTATGATAGAAAGGAAGATTTTTAGCGAACCTCGTCACAAAAGTGCGATAAATTGAATTGTCCGAAAACTATGCTAATTATAAATCAAAATATTGGAATTGTTGCATAATGGGTACAAGCTGTGGTATAATGTTCACACAATAATCCCAAGGAAAGGATGATGATTATGAAGTTTATTATTGTTGGTAAGAATATCGAGGTTACTCCGGGGCTTCGCAGTGCGGTAGAGGATAAGATCGGAAAGCTGGAGAAGTATTTTAATCCGGAAACAGAGGTACATGTAACCTTAAGCGTTGAGAAGGAGAGACAGAAAATTGAAGTTACCATTCCTGTTAAGGGAAGTATCATCCGTTCTGAACAGGTAAGCAACGATATGTATGTGTCTATTGATCTGGTGGAGGAGATCATAGAAAGACAGCTTAAGAAGTACAAAAACAAGCTGGTAGACCAGAAGCAGTCTGCAGGCTTTTTCAAGCAGGAGTTTATCGAGAAGGAGTACATGGAAGAGGAGGAAATTAAAATTATCCGTTCCAAGAAATTTGACATTAAGCCTATGTATCCCGAAGATGCATGTATTCAGATGGAGCTTTTAGGACACAGCTTTTTCGTATTCTGCAACGCAGAAACAGATCAGGTTAATGTGGTTTACAAGAGAAAGGGCAATACCTATGGTTTGATAGAGCCCGAATATTAAAGCGGAAACACGAAAATAATAGTTAGTGTAATGAATAAAAGATGTGTGGCGCGCCACACATCTTTTTGGCGAAATACGTAAGAGAGGCCTGAATGCCTTTAGGCTTCTCTTAATGACGGGAGAAAACGGCTATGGTGCTATTCCAGGTAACGGCCTTGGTCATTTTAATATTAGGTATCGCATGGTACTTTCGTGTTCAATTTGTAGAAGCGATTCCGACAGCAGTTTCTTTGCTTGTGCTTGTACTATATGTGCTCTGCTTTTTCCAGGGATTGTGGATATCGGATTATTTGGCGATTGCAGTGCTTGCAGCGGCGGTAATCTATCTTTTCAGACTCTCAGGGGAAGCGCGAAAGAAGCTTTTGAAATTTGCCGGCGGTGCGCTGACGGATGCGGGAACGATTACGGCGATAGCAATGACGGTGATTGTTACGCTGTGCGTCAGCGGTAAGGTGGTAAGCTGGTGGGATGATTACAATTTCTGGGCAACAGATGTGAAGTCCTTGTTTTACTTAAACGGTTTTGCAGATAAATATGCCAATGTGGCTTCGGAGTTTGGAGATTATCCGCCCGGAACACAGATGATGAAGTGGTGGTTTCTTCATTTTTCGCCGGATAAGTTTCAGGAAGGTCTGATGTTTGCGGGATATTATTTTATGAATCTTGCATTTCTGTTTCCTTTTCTGAAATTTATTAAAAGGCGAAACCCCTTGGTTATGCTTCTGGGAGGAGTTTTACTGTGGATATTTCCCACAGTGGCAGAGATTTTTTGGGTGGATGGCTGTTGTGCGGATTTGACCATGGCAGTGGTATACGGGGCTTTTCTTGTATCGGTGATGGAGAAAGAAAGTTATGTAAACCAATCCCTGAAGCGCAGAGAGATCTGGTACTTCGGCAGGCAGGCGTTGTATCTTATGGTTCTCGTATTATGCAAAAATACGGGATTTATCTGGGTGGCATTCGGGCTTTTGTTTACCTGTGTTTATCATTTCCTGATGCACAGAGGGGAAGACAGCTATAAGGAGCTAAGGAGGCGGGAGAGAAGGTGGCTGCTTTTGGTTACCTTGCTGCCTATGCTTACGGAGGCTTCATGGCTTGGTTTTTGTCTGGTAAACAGAAGGGTGGCTAAGCTGACCGGTACAGCGTTTCAAATGGTAACAGGCGGAATGAATATACCTGAGTATCAGGATGCCATGGTAAATGCTTTTTTGGAGGCTTTTGTCAAGTGGCCCTTGCACAGGGGAAGTACCTTTGCCATTGACCTGAGTCCTCTTGCACTATATTTAATCCTTATAATCGGAGCGTTTTTATTGTGGCGTTTTCAGATTTTGGAGAAAAAGCAGGCTGCTTTTATCGGTGTGTTCCTGGCTTTTTCGGGGGTATTATTCTATTCCTTTAATTTAATCAGCCATTTGACTATTTTTGCGGTGGAAACCCAGTATTTGGAGCCTTATGGGATGGTGTCGTCCATTGAAAGATACGGATCCCCTTTTATGATTGGCGGTATGTGTCTTTTGGCTTATCTTATTTTGAAAAATGCCAAAGGCCGGATGGGAATAGTGGTATGTATTTTGTTTATTTTAGTGACAGCAGATTATTCCGGTGCATATCGGGGAATATGGGGCTATCGTGACACGGTAGATGAGGTGATGGAGGAGAGAACTGAGATTGTTAATCAGGCGGCAAAGCAGCTTCTTTCCCGGATCGGTGCCGGCGAAAATGAAAGTATCGGAAGGGTATTGTATTTGCGGGATGTTTCGGATGTGAGCTGGGTCAGAAATACCTATATAAGCTTTGAAGCAGCACCGGTATCTATGATGTACGGCAATGTGGATACTCAAAGCTTTCGTGAACAGGATATTTTAAATGCGGTGAAAGATGCGCATGCGGGTTTTTTGTATGTGGATGAACTGAAAGGAAACGGGCAGGAGTTGTTTGCATCATTTCTCGGTGGACAGGAGCTGGAATATGGCTGTCTGTATGAGGTGAGTGAGGTAAACGGCAGTATGGAAATGAGGAAATATGAAAGAGATTGATATTAAAAAGGAAATCCCTATTGTGATTCCTTCTTATGAACCGGACGAAAAACTGTTAGTGCTGCTTGATAAGCTAAAAAATGCAGGGTTTACCAAGCTTGTGATTGTGGATGACGGAAGCGGCTCGGCATACGGACATTATTTTGAGGAGGCAGTACAGAAATTTTCGTGCAGAGTGCTTCAGCATGCGGTTAATCAGGGAAAGGGGCGTGCACTGAAAACAGCATTTAATTATTGCCTTAAGGAATTCCCGGAAATGCCGGGGGTTATAACCGCAGATTCTGACGGTCAGCACACGCCGGAATGCATTTATTCCTGTGCTAAAGCGCTGGCAGAGCATCCGAATGCCTTGATTTTAGGGTGCAGATGCTTTGAGGGAGAGGATGTGCCTGCACGCTCGGAATTTGGCAACAAGTGTACCAGAGTGGTGATGAGGTACCTGACCGGAATTAGTGTGTCCGACACCCAGACAGGACTTAGAGGAATACCGGCAGATTTTATGCAAAGGCTTCTCATGGTGAAGGGAGAGCGGTTTGAATTCGAAACCAATATGCTTCTGGAGACGAAGGCTTGTAAGGTTCCTATCGTGGAGGTGCCCATTCAAACCGTATATATAGAAGAAAACAAGACGAGTCATTTTAATCCGATTAAGGATTCAATTAAGATATATATGATATTCGGAAAGTTTTTGTTTTCTTCGTTATCATCCAGCGTGGTGGATTTAGTGCTTTTTTCCGTTTTCTGCTTTTTCTTCCGGCAGATGGACTGGGGAAGAATATCCTATATATCGGTGGCGACTGTGGCAGCCCGTGTGCTGTCGGCATTTTATAATTATTCCCTGAACTACAAGGTTGTATTTCAAAGCGAAAGCTCTGTGAGAACAACGCTGCCGAAATACATTCTTTTGGCGATAGTACAGATGGGATTATCGGCGGTTTTGGTAAGCAGGCTGTATCCCTTATTTGGCGGAGCGGAGGTTGCGGTCAAGATACCGGTGGATGTTCTTTTGTTCTTTCTAAGCTTTGTCATTCAGCGTGAATTTGTTTATAAGGATAAACGGAGTTTGTTTTGATATTCGGTAACGGCAGGATCTCTCATCTGAAAATGGCGGAACCATTCCTTGGTTTCCGTATTCTTTTCGGTGAGGGATCTGTTTTTGTATAAGAATCGGGTGAGTGCATAACAGTCGATCCAGATTTCATTGTTACCCTCTTTCTGAGACTCGTCGAATATCAGCTGAAGCCCCCAGTGAAGGTGAACAGTGTCGATGTTATTGGTGTTTTCCTTGGTGCTGTATCCGGTATGACCCATGTAGCCGATTACGTCGCCTGCGGTGACGATGCTGCCTTCCTTAAGGTCAAGGGCGTAGGGAAAGTTTTGGCGCAGATGGGCATAGTAATAGTAGCGCTTGCCGTCAAAGCTGCGGATGCCGATACGCCAGCCGCCGTACTGGTTCCAGCCAAGGGCTTCCACGTAGCCGGATTCGATTGCGATGATGGGCGTACCGATATGAATAAAAAATAGAGCCCGTGCATCAGAAGATGATGCACAAGCTGTTACCGTCAAATATGCATTTTTTCACGGTTTTTCTGATCAATTCGTTTTTACCATTATAGTCTATATGATCAAAGTTATCAAGCAGGCAGCAGATATTGTCATAGATCTGTTGCTCGGTCTTGGCGGCGTCTTTGGTTTGGGCCTCCTTAAGCAATGCATTTCTTAAATCCCCTTCAAGTTTTGCTTTCTGTTCGTCAAGATCGCTGATCTGCTTAATGATATATCCGGCAGCAGCGGTGTCCATTGCCTGTGAGAGAGCGGCTGTAAGGTTGGCTATAAAGCCTTGAAGTTTCTTTATTTCACCTTTTATGTCGTCGGCGCTTTGTAAAGTGATATTATGATTTTTTGTCCGGTTTAGGATCGTAGGGTCTAATTTTATCTTCTGTAACTGTTTAATGAAGCAACGGTCAATTTTCTCTATGCGGACATAATCTGAATTGCAGTGTTGTTTTCCCATTCGTGCCATGTCGGCACAATAGTAATAGGAAAATTGGATATCATTTTTGATGTAAGTTCTGACATCCATGCGGGAGCCGCAGGAACATTTAAGAACGCCTTTTAGGATGCCTGTCTGATGTTTGGGTGCATGGAACATTTTATTGATACCCAGGCGCTTTTGTGCGGCGATCCAGTCAGAAGCAGAAATTACGGGATCATGGATACCGATAGCAATGCTCCAGTCCTTTGCTTCTTGCCTCCTTTGGGAAGAAGATTTGTTTGTTTTGGTCTTGCCATAGCCGATTAAACCCTTAGTGCCATCAAAAAGAGACTGGTCAGGCAGAGTACAGCCCCGATCCTTAAAATAGAAATATGCCTCAATGCTGTTCTGGCAGTAGACCGGATTGGTAATGATATTATAAATCTGCGATGTGTTCAAGAATTTGCCTGTCTGGCTTTTGATGCCGTGATCCCGACAGTACCGTTCTGTTTTGGTGATCGGATATCCCTCTAAAATAAGCTGATAAAGGAGTTTAGGACGCCATATGGTAGATTTATCAACCAGAAGATAAGAATGCTCCTTTTCGCCTATCTGACGGCGCACAGAGGTCATTCCGCTGGGAAGCTTGCCGCCGGTCCATTTCCCGGATGAACCAAGTGCCTGCATATTGTCGGTTACACGTTCAGAAGTATTCTCGCGCTCCAACTGCGCAAAGGCGGCCAGTATGTACATGACGGTGCGTCCCATCGGAGTGGTAGTGTCAAAGGACTCTTTTACGGAAATAAAGGATACATCATGCTGCTGAAAGATATCGTACATAGCAGAAAATTCCTGCACGTTTCTGCTGATACGGTCCAGCTTGTAGACCATAACCACATTGAGCTGTCCGGTCTTAACATCCCTCATCATTTCCTGAAAGCTGGGGCGGTTGGTGTTCTTGCCGGAAAAGCCTTCGTCCTTGTCGTAGACTTTAAAAGCCACTTCCTGATCCTTGTAGATAATGCCGGCATAATCCTTACAGAGCTGAACCTGTACCTTGACAGAGTCGCTGTTGTCACGATAAACGGACTTTCGAGGGTAAATTCCAATGGTAATCATAGTATCATCCTCCTCTTAAGTTTACTTGGAAAAGGGCATAAAAATGCCCGGTACTTGTATTTTTACCGGGAAAATGATACAATTTACAGGTCATGAATAAGTTGTATCGGGTTTACCTGTATGATTTGGCCGCTCCGGTGTTGGCGCACTGGGGCGATTTTTCAATGCATTTGCAGATAAACGAAAGAAACCTCGCACAAGGCGAGGTCTCTTTGATAATAACTGCAGTCTTTTTTAATGCCCTATAGGCACAGTTTTTAGTGAATATGTTTCACCAGACAGTGTTATTATAGAATATAATATGCTCGCCGTCAATCAAAATATGTATAATTCTTTCAGCTTTTCGTTAATTTTGTCCATCGCAGTATCTGAAAAGCGAATACCAGATAATACATCAGCACTTTTCTTTGGATCAAATATTCTCTGCTTGCTGATAGTGGTAATTTGTTCAATTTTAGCAATGCTGCCATCCTTCATTTTATGAAGTTCAAAATTTATCTTGCTTAATGCTTTTTCCTGTTCGTCTAAGTCTTTTAGTTCGTTAGAGTATTCAGATATTAGATCTTCAAACGAACTGATTGCCTCGTCAATATTTGGTGGAACGATGTCTGGAGAAGAGGCAAGTTTTAATAGGCTCTCCTTGACAACTTGGGTTCTTTTTAATGCATCATTACACTGAGCACGTTGAAGGTCAAGCTCTTCCTTTGCAGCATCATATTTGGATTTCAAACGGTTATACAATTCCCGTCCAAGCGGTATGTCTCTTTCGTAAACGGCTTTCGACTCCTTTTGTGATGTGAGTGGAATTACGGTAATGGTTTTAGAGTTATGTTTATTATCTTTATCTAGAACAATTGCATAACGTAATCCTCCTTGTTCACTACCTACATTAAATCCTAAATTTACCTTAACAACATCGCCTCTCTTATAGGATTTTATTCTGGAAGCATCAAAGGACTTTTCTTGTGATAGATATTGTTGAAAGTCCTTTAGCCAATAGCTAATTAAATCTGCTCGCTTAGCATCTGCGGCATCAGGAGATTCAATTAAGGAGTCCATGAATGAAGAAAAATTGTTTATGGATTCAATTTTATGATTTTTGATTTCATCTTTTGTTTTAGGTTTACGCATAGAAGTCTCCCTTTCTATTTTTTGTATTTAGTTGCGATGACTAAAAGACCGATGGCTTTTCAAAGTTCCATTTTATGGAATATGATCCCATAAAGTATAAAAAATGCACGTCCAAGCAATGGCGATCAACGATAAGGTAATTCCAATATGAGAAACTGTTTTATTATCAGTATCAGCATAACTTATCAGACCAAAAATTAAACCAATGATACCGAGGTATCCACCAATAATATATATTCCTGTGAAAAACCCAACAAGTCCTAGAATAATGGAAATGGGGCCTGCTATCGGGGCTAATTTTGATTTCTTCATAGAAAAAGCTTCTCCTATACAAATTATGGTTGTAATTAGTATCCGTTTGATTCAACTCCGTATACAGCTTGATCATGTGTATATCCATCAAATTCTAATTGATTGATTAAACTGTCTCTTGAGAATGACATTAGAGACAAATAGGTTTTAGCTGATTTACTGGCTTGTTCATTCCAATCAGCACCACAATTATTAGCACCATAAGTAGCTTGTTCGGAAGTAAATTTTTCAAACTCTAATTGTCCAATTAATCCTTTATAAGAAAAAGGTAATGTGCTTATGTAATCCTTAGCGGATTTAAGTGCCTGCTCATTCCAATCTGCTCCACAGTTATCGGCAGCATAAACGGCATCTTCATGAGAATATTTTTCAAATTCCAACTGATCTATAAGTCCCAGATAAGAGAAGTTCATTATACTTAAATAGTTTTTAGCAGAACCAAGGGCATTTTTTTGACCTAATGTTTCTGCGGAATTCTCATTTTGATTGGCGGAAGCGTTATCTCTGATTACATTCTCCACATAATTTGTTGTGTCAGTAGTAACTGCATCTTCGTGACTATCAGTTGGTGCATCGGTTTCTTGCTTAGCACTAACAGGGATGGCAGTGGAGTCCTCCATATTATTATCTATTTGAACTACATCAATGCTTTGGGAAGAAGATTTATTACCGTTTGCTGAAAAGCCGCCATTAATATTAGTATAAATTACTATAAAACAAACCAGTACAGCAGCACATGCTCCTATTACAGCTATAAAAGCTGTTAATAAATTGAGTATTTTATTTGCGTTTTTCATAGGTAATTTCCTCCGGCAAGAACTATTCTTTTATTTATGTGTCATAATATGGTAAATACATTATAGAAAAAAGTACTAAATAAAAACATGGTTAATCAGTATAGCTGAAACTACCTATAATTCTAAACGAGCTGGGATACGCTTAAGTATGGCTTAAAATAGATAATTAGATATGCATTAATTAGACCGATAAGTCCAATCCCAATTGAACCAAGCCAATCAAAGTAACAGGTAAGGGGCAGATTTATTTTGTACGGAAGCTTTTAGCTACATGATTTTCTGATAAACAAAACGGAAAAGATGGGAGATGAAGGAAATTACTATATTCGAGGTAGTAAAGCAGGTAGAAAAAATAGAAAAAGCGCTGCAACAAATTAATGAAGCAGCGCAGCGAGAAGGGTATCAGCCATTATCTTTTTCAGGCTGACAGTAGAAGCAGCCGTTTGGAACAGGACAATGCTTCTCTTGAGCATATAGGAGACAGCTCATATAGGAATCACCCATGTAAATATGCTCTAGGTTAATGTCATTGATACGGCAGAATTCTGTTTTCCTATCTAGGTCATGGATTTCGCCAGTATTTTTATTTAGCAAAAAGCGTTTTCCATTAAACGGTGGATTGCATCTTAGCATATTGTTCCGCCTTTCTTTTGTACTCGGGTATGGCGGTGCCCTGTAAGTACAGTATGGATAAGAAATAAAGGAAAAACAATAGAATGGTAATGCAATAAAATGTGAACTCCAAGTAACAGGAAAGGTGTACAACCAGTCAAACATAAAGTTTAACAGGAGGTGACTTGTATGAGTAAAAACGATGAAATAACTTGTAGTATTGAATTTACTGAAGGTGCAGTTGACCGGATCACAGAAGCGTTTGTTGATCTCTATTATGGGATAAAAAATGGTTTACATACAGGCCCACTGCTTGATGATGCAAAAGAAGAGGAAAAGCCGGCATAAACCGGCTATAGAGGACAAGCTGTGTTTAAGCAAAGGTTTTATTTAAAAGAAAAGCTCTGACCAGAGCTGTAAATCTTATAAGGGCAGTAACCTGACAACCAAGCCAATAGAGGGGATGAAAGAAGTATAACATGTTTGTTATCCTTTATGAGCTGACCCTTAAATAGCATCAGCTGCCAAGTGTTCTACGGGATAATCTCTATATGTGAACCTAGACACTGGCAATACGGAAACCGCACTCCTCCCGGAACTGATGCCAAACACATTATAGTGCAGCTCGGAAGGGAGTGCAAGCCCAAGGAAGACTTAAAGAGGCTGGAGGAGTTTAAGGAAGGAGAGCAGATTACTCTCCACCTGGTCCGTCCTTCCGAGGTACGTCATCCGGAATAATATCCTGCGGTAAATCTTCGGATGGAATGTTGCCATCATCATATTGATTAGTGGGATATTGATTAGTTGGGTATTGATTAGTTGGGTATTGATTGGTAGGTTTATTTTTGTTTTTCATAACGCACCGTCCTTTCTGGGATAGGGTATGCAGAAACAAAAAATTTATTCGAAGGTAGAAAATGAAAATAATAAGAAAATATGCTGAATTTGTGGGATATACGATATATCATGGGGAATGGTTTGAAGAATGGCGTTGTCCAAACAAGAAATGTGAAATAAGTGTTGCAGAAGATTATGTCTTTTTGTGTAGAAATATCGGTATTTTTATTCCTTGGTAATTTAACATTGATGGTTGGAATGCTATAATTTTCCTATCATTTCATTTTACGAAAGAGGGCATAAATGTATGAAGACATTTTTTTGATGGTTGTGGTAACGATAATTGCATTTCTAATTTATAAGAGTTCACTTGTTCTTTTGAGCAAATTATTGAAGAAATTATTTAAAGTGAAGGAAGATGGAAAGCATAGATTCGATTTTCTCATGTCTATAGCCGTGCAATTATTATTTGTGTGTGAGGTACAGATATCAGCAGATCAAGAAGTGCAAGGATATTAAAAAAATTTTTGTCAAAAAATGCGCATTCAATACGCATATTACTTGTTGACGGATGCGCATTTGATGCGTATAATGTAATCGTAAGGAGGAAATAATATAAATGAAGCAAAGAGACCTGATAAAAATGCTTGAAAAAGCTGGGTTTCGTTTTAAGGAACATGGAGGCAATCACGATACATACAAAAGAGGAAGTGATACTGAACAAGTTCCAAGGCATAAGGAAATAAACGAAATTACTGCAAAGCAGATTATAAAGAAATGGGGATTGAAATAATCCCCGTTAATCTGTTGATTGTGATACATTATATAAATTTTAGGAGGTAAAAAATGAAAAGCGTATATCCTGTATTTATTGCACAATGTGATCAAGATTTTTTAGTATTTATACCAGATTGGGATATTTATACAGAAGGTAAAAGCATGTTAGATGCTATTGCAATGGCCAGGGATGCCATAGGATTAAAAGGTATTGACTATGAAGATGATGGAAAGGAAATGCCTCAAGTATCTAGCTATGAAGCTGCCATTCAAAAAGCAAAAGAAGATACGGAAATATTTGATTATACTCAAGGTATCTTGACAATGGTAGATGTTGATTTTGCAGAATATCGTAGGAAGCATGATAATCGCATGGTGAAAAAGAACTGTACTATTCCCTATTACTTGAATGTGGAAGCAGAAAAAATGGGAATTAATTTTTCTAAGCTCCTTCAAGAGGCACTTTTGCAAAAAATAAGTTTATAATGTGTTGAATAATTATTTAAAGCCCTTACCTTAGTCGGTAGGGGCTTTAAAATTTCTATATTCTTGTAGCTTCTCTGCTTCAATATTTGTCATAAATTCATCTTTTAATAATCTGTTTATTGCTTCATTGGAAAATGGAACATCATAGTAAGTTGCAATCAAATTGGGGTCAATACCAAATGCTATGGTGGTAAAAATTATCTGATGGTTTTATAATTTTAGAAAATATTTTAGAGGTATCATTTCTTATTGTGATTTCATAGGTATTATAGCGACGGAGTGCTATTTGCTCACAATCTTTGTTTTCGCCGCAATTTTTTCGAAAGTTTATTGACTTTGTTTTCTTTCCTTTTTATTACGCTCTTTCGTTTCTCGGCAATAAAAACATAGTACCCATTTATTTCATGTATCTTTACGCCACCAAAAACTGAAGTGAGTTTGTTTTTATACCAATCAAGTCTTTTGGTGACCATAATTAACTTTCCGCCAAGCACCAATTTTGTAAATCCAACTTCAATGAAATGTTTTGGTACGGAAAAATCTGCATGATACGGAGGATTTGACAAAATTATAGTAAAATCATTATCTGGTACATTTCGAAGCCCATCACTTAATCTAATATCTATATTAGGTACTTGATTAAGTTTCGCATTTATTTTTGCCTGCTCTACTGCACGTTCAGAAATATCGCACATAGTAACATTTTCTTGACCTATCAGTTTGCCTGCAAGTATTCCGACAACACCATATCCACAACCTAAATCCAATATTTTATCGCTTTGTAAAAAATCAGTTACAGATAGCATGGCTAATGTACCAATATCAATATTATTTGGAGAAAAATTCGAAGGATCTGTTTCGAACTTCAAGTTCACATTCTTTATTTCTGTCGAAATCATATTGCACCTCGTTAAATTTTAATCAGCCTACTCTCTTTATCGTTGCAGTCGTTCTAAGTTTAGGGTCATTCTACCATATATTCAAGGGTATTACTATCTGAAGTTTGGGATAGCCATTTTGAAAATTGATGGAGAGTTTGGGACTCATACAATGAACAGTTTTTACAGAAATGGTACCCCTTAGAAGGTCAATTTTCCATTCCTATCGGCGTACCGATCTGCCCCATCATATCATGCCCCAAATGCTGCCTTTTGTATCCATAGCTTCGGGATGACCCAAAATCGTCATAATCACTGTATTCGAATCCTTTTGCAATAGGAGAAAACGCTTTTAACCCATAAACAGTTTTCCATGTAAGATTTCCTGTTGCATCCTCCTGTTGAACCTCATATTCCCCCACCATTCCGCCCAGAACGGCCTCGTAGGCCTCATAATAGTAGTCATAATAGTCCATGTCGAGGGTCAGTTCTTCCAGAGTGGTTTCCTCAGAGGACAGCTCGGATGCCAGTTTTTTAATCAGAGAGATGCTTCCTTTGTCAAAGCTGCCGCCATTTTTGGCACCTGCATAGGCAAGCAGCTCGATCCAGTGAAGATGCACCGGAGAGTCATAGCTTTCCACATCCAGATCATAAGCAGTGCACAGTGCTTCATAGCTCACGTTAAAATCCACCCATTTAATGTAATCTCCATCCGTACCGGAGACCACCTCAATTGCTTCCTCGTTGGAAGGCGCAGAGATAGTATCTTTGGCTTTGTGTTGTATAAGCAGGCAGATGGCACAGAGTAAAAGACAAAAAATCAGAATGGACAGTTGATGACGAATAGATTTCATGTAAACACACCACAGGAAAAACGGTTAAGAAAATATATGAGAAAGAGAGTTGAAAAATTACCCTGCAGAGAGGATAATAAGCTTAAAAGGCTGTAAAATGTGTATGGGATGGAGTCAGGGATGGTTTCAATTAAGGAAATAGCCAAGTACTGTGGTGTATCCACGGCTACGGTCAGCAAGGCTATGAATGACAAAAACGATATTGGAGAAGAAACGAAAAAACGAATCAGAGAAGCTGCGGAAATATTGGGATATTTTCCCAGTGCAACTGCCAGAGCCTTGCGAACCAAGAAAAGCTACAGCATCGGCGTACTGTTTGCGGGAAAGGGCGGTAAGGCTTTGACCGACGAGTTTTTCTCTCATGTGGTGAATGCCTTTAAGGTGGCAGCAGAAAAGAGAGGATATGAAATTTTGTTCCTCAATAAGGAGGTTGGGGATCAGGGCATGACCTACTTGGAGCATTGCAGATACCGTGGCGTGGATGGCGTGTTGGTAGCCTATGTGCAGTATCAGGATCCTGAGGTTATAGAGCTTTTGCAAAGTGATATTCCCATAGTGGTTTTAGATCATATTTTTGATGGAAAAACTTCGGTTTGCTTTGATTATGATCAGGGAATAAAGGATTTGATTACCTATATTTATGAAATGGGACATTGTAAGATTGCCTATATACATGGGGAAGATTGTACAATCACAAGGAAGCGTGTGGAAGGATTTTATAAAACAATGGCGGAGCTTGGGCTTTCCGTTCCGGATGAGTATGTGAAGGAAGGAGAATATTTAAATTATCACAAGGCGGCAAAGCTGACAAAGGAGCTTTTGGAGCTTCCCGATCCGCCTACATGTATTATTTATCCCAATGATTTCTCCGCACTGGGAGGGATTGGCAGTATTTATGAGCGGAAGCTTTCCATTCCGCAGGATATTTCCGTTGCGGGATACGACGGGATACCTTTGGCAAAGGCTTTCTCACCGGAACTGACCACATTAGAGCAGGACTCTGTAAGGATGGGGGAAATGCTTGCAAATAAGCTGATCGATCAGATAGAATGTGCCGGTTCCGTTCCTGTGGAACGGCTGATGGTTCAGGGAAAGGTGCTTCCGGGAAAATCAGTGAAAAGACAGGAAAATGATATAAAAAGATATTGACAATAAATTAACAATATGCTAATATCATTTCAACAGATAAAAGGGAGTAGCTGATATCCTTCAAGAAGGATATATTTGAAACGTCAGGACGATGAAAATATCCGTTTCAAGTCAGTTGAACTGTAGCAAGACTTTTATCGCAGCGTGAGCCGCGGTAAAAGTCTTTTTTACTTTTACTTACGCAATTAAAGCAGCTGCATGCGAAAACGCGGTATTACGCAATTACCAAAAAGGAGGAAAAACTATGTTTGTAAAAAGGAAAAGCAATATCTATGAGCAGAGGGAGCCGAGAAAGATCGGCACGAAAATCGGAAAGACAATAGGGATTATCGCAGGTGTTCTACTGATCCTTTACTTATTTGCCGGAAGTGTTTATTCCCTAAAGGAAAATGAGTATGCAGTGGTTACTACCTTTGGTGTGCCGAAGGTGGTGGAGGAGTCCGGTATTCATTTGAAGATACCGTACATTCAAAGGCTTGATAAGGTGCCGAAGACCATCAATGGCTTCCCTCTGGGATATCGGGCCGATAGTGACGAGTCGGTGGATTCGGAGTCCTTTATGATCACCAGGGATTACAATTTCGTAAATGTAGATTTTTATGTGGAATACAGAGTAACTGATCCGATCAAATATTTGTATTCCTCTGAGAAGCCTGTTGATATTTTAAAGATGCTGACCCAGAGCTACATCAGGGATACCATCGGTCTTTACAATGTAGACAGTGTAATTACTACCGGAAAGAATGAGATACAGGCATCTATCAAGGAAAAGATCGTAGGACGTCTGGCCAAGGAGGATATCGGTATTCAGCTGGTGAACATCACCATACAGGATGCGGAGCCCCCTACACAGGAGGTTATCAATGCTTTTAAGAACGTTGAAAATGCGAAGCAGGGAAAGGAAACCTCTATCAACAGGGCTAATCAGAAGAGGAATGAGGACATTCCCGCAGCCCGTGCACTGGCTGATGAAACGTTGAAGATGGCGCAGGCACAGGCGGAGGAACGTGTAAATGAGGCTAAGGGACAGGTGGCAAGATTAAATGAGCTTTATGCAGAATACCAGAAGTATCCTCTCGTCACCAAGCAGAGAATGTTTTATGAGACCATGGAGGAAATCCTTCCCGGTATGAAGGTGATTATTGAAAAAAGTGACGGAACTACCCAGACCATGCTGCCGCTTGAAACCTTTGCTGATTTTGGCACGGAGCAAAAGTCGGATAACAGCGGGAAATCATCTGTGGTAAGCGGCACTACAGATCAGAGTGCGGAAGATTAAGTACAGATGATACGAGGCTGAAATTAATTTTAGGAAGAGAGGAAACAGTTTATGAAGAAAAAAGTGTGGATTACGGTTATTGCAGTGATATTATTGGCATTCATATTCATAAATTCGGCAGTTGTGGTTACCTATCCCGATGAGTATACCGTTATTAAGCAGTTTGGAAAAATCGAAGATATCAGGCAGGAGCCAGGATTAAGTGTGAAGATTCCTTTTATACAGACAGTGGAGAAGATACAAAAGGAAGTGCTTCTTTATGATCTTGCAGTCAGTGACGTAATGACCAAGGACAAAAAGTCTATGATTGCAGACTGCTTTGTTTTGTGGAAGATCGATGACCCCTACAAGTACACGCAGACCTTAAGCGCACAGAAGAGTAATGCGGAATTCAGAATTGATACCATTGTGTATAACAGCCTTAAAAATGTAATCAGCAGCTTAAGTCAGGAGGAAGTAATCAGTGGACGTGACGGCGAGCTGGCACAGGCAATACAGGACAATATTGGAGATACGCTGGATCAATACGGTATCACCCTGCTGGCGGTAGAAACCAAGTCTTTGGACTTGCCGGATGAGAACAAAAATGCAGTTTATGAGCGTATGATTTCCGAGAGAAACAATATTGCGGCAACCTATCAGGCAGAAGGGGAAGAGGAGGCAAAGGAAATTTCCAACAATACGAATGCGGAAATCATCGTTATGCAGTCTGAGGCGGATGCGCAGGCAGCGGAAATCATTGCCAAAGGTGAGGCGGAGTATATGCGTATTCTGGGCGAAGCTTACAACGATCCGGAAAAGGCGGAATTTTATCTGTTCCTTCGTTCTCTGGATGCGGCAAAGGCAACTATGACAGGAGATAATAAGACCCTGATCATTGATGAGACCTCCCCGATTGCACAAATATTTTATTATTGAAATGGCTGAATTGCTGCGATTAATTTAAAATTGCATAAGGAATGTCATTGCAAAAACAACCCTGCTATGTTATAATGAAAACCGTGGCAATGATAAAAAATTAACAATCATTGCAAACCTTGAAAATATAAGTAATTAAACTAAATGGAGGAATGAAACAATGGCAAAGAAAGTAGTTTTAGCCGGCGCTTGTCGTACTGCAATCGGTACCATGGGCGGCACGCTTAGCACAACACCTGCAGCTGAGCTTGGTGCAATCGTTATCAAGGAGGCTCTTAACAGAGCAGGAGTTGCTCCTGAAGCAGTAGATCAGGTATATATGGGATGTGTTATCCAGGCAGGACAGGGACAGAATGTTGCTCGTCAGGCATCAATCAAAGCAGGTCTGCCTATTGAGGTACCCGCTGTTACCATGAACGTAGTTTGCGGTTCAGGTCTTAACTGTGTAAACCAGGCAGCTCAGATGATTATGGCAGGGGACGCAGATATTGTTGTTGCAGGCGGTATGGAGAATATGTCTATGGCTCCTTATGCAATTCCTCAGGCACGTTACGGATATAGAATGAACAATGGTACTTTGGTTGATACCATGATTAAGGATGCTCTTTGGGATGCATTCAATGACTATCATATGATTACAACTGCGGACAATATCTGCAGAGAATGGGGACTTACCAGAGAAGAACTGGATGAGTTTGCATTAAAGAGCCAGCAGAAGGCAGAGGCAGCTCAGAAGTCAGGCGCATTTGACGCTGAAATTGTTCCTGTTATGGTTAAGAAGAAAAAGGAAATGATCGAGTTCAAGGTTGATGAGGGTCCTCGTGCTGGTTCTACCATTGAAGGACTTGCAAAGCTTCGTCCTATCAATCCTGACGGATTTGTTACAGCCGGTAATGCTTCCGGTATCAATGACGGTGCTGCGGCAATTGTCGTTATGAGCGAAGAAAAGGCTAAGGAATTAGGTGTTAAGCCTATGGCTACCTTCGTAGCAGGTGCTCTTGCAGGCGTAAGACCTGAGGTAATGGGCATCGGTCCTGTTGCTTCCACTAAGAAAGTTCTGGCTAAGACCGGTATGAAGATCGAGGATTTCGATATCATCGAAGCAAACGAGGCATTTGCAGCTCAGTCCGTAGCAGTTGGTAAGGAGCTTGGTATTGACGTTGATAAGCAGCTCAATCCCAACGGCGGTGCTATTGCACTTGGACATCCTGTGGGAGCTTCAGGCTGCCGTATCCTTGTAACACTGCTTCATGAGATGCAGGCAAAGGGCGCTAAGACAGGTCTTGCTACTCTGTGTATCGGCGGTGGTATGGGATGTTCTACTATCGTTAAAATTGAAGACTAACCAAACATGAGAAGAACTTCTAAGGCAGCAGAAAACGCTGCCTAAGAAGTTCTAAATCTCATGTAAGAAGAACAGCTCCAGAGAGCTGTTCTTCCGTGCGTAACGGGAACGACTCCAGAGAGCCATTCTTCCGTGCGTAAAAAGAACAACTCCAGAGAGCTGTTCTGACCTGCGTAACGGGAATGACTCCAGAGAGCTGTTCTTCGTTAGTCTTATACAAATCAATATATTAAGAAAAGGAGTTACGAAAATGGAATTTATCGTATACGAACAAAAAGGCGCATACGGCATTATTACCATCAGCCGTGAAAAAGCATTAAATGCATTGAATTCTCAGGTTCTTGAAGAACTGGACAAGACTTTGGATTCAGTAAATCTGGATGAAGTAAGATGTCTCATTTTAACAGGTGCAGGACAGAAGTCCTTCGTAGCCGGCGCAGATATCGGTGAGATGAGCACACTGACCAAGGCAGAGGGTGAAGCCTTCGGAAAGAAAGGAAATGATGTATTCCGTAAGCTGGAAACCTTCCCTATCCCTGTAATTGCAGCAATCAACGGCTTTGCACTGGGCGGCGGCTGTGAGATTTCCATGAGCTGTGATATCAGAATTTGTTCTGACAATGCAGTGTTCGGACAGCCTGAGGTTGGTCTTGGAATTACACCCGGTTTTGGCGGGACCCAGAGACTTGCTCGTCTGGTAGGTGCCGGTATGGCTAAGCAGATGATCTACACAGCAAGAAACATTAAGGCTGATGAGGCTTACAGAATTGGTCTTGTAAATGCTGTATATACACAGGAAGAATTAATGCCCGCAGCAGAGAAGATGGCAGCAGGCATTGCCAAGAACGCTCCCATTGCGGTTCGCAACTGCAAGAAGGCAATCAATGAGGGCTTAGATGCATCAATGGATCAGGCAATTGTAATTGAAGAGAAGCTTTTCGGTGACTGCTTCGAGACAGAGGATCAGAAGTACGGCATGGCATTTTTCCTTGACAAGAATAAGGAAAAGGTGAAAGAGCCTTTCAAAAACTGCTAGGATTAAAATTTTAAATCATATAAACAAATTTAAGGAGGATTTACAATGAAAGTAGGTATTATTGGTGCTGGTACCATGGGACAGGGCATTGCAAAGGCATTTGCTCAGGTTGATGGATATGAGGTTGCACTCTGTGATATCAAGCAGGAGTGGGCTGATGGTGGAAAGGCCAAAATTGCAAAGGGTTATGCTAAGCTTGTGGAAAAAGGCAAGTTGACACAGGACGCAGTGGACGCTATCCTTGCAAAGATTACACCGGGACTGAAAGAGGATCTTTGTGCAGATTGTGACTTAATTGTTGAAGCTGCATTTGAAAATATGGAAGTTAAGAAGACCACATTTGGCGAGCTGGATAAGATTGCAAAACCGGAATGCATTTTCGCATCCAATACATCCAGTCTTTCCATTACAGAGATCGGAAACGGTTTAAGCCGTCCTATGATCGGTATGCATTTCTTCAATCCTGCAGACCGTATGAAGCTGGTTGAGGTAATTGCAGGTGTGAATACTCCTGCAGAAACTGTTGATGCCATTAAGAAAATTTCCGAAGAAATCGGCAAGACTCCCGTTCAGGTCAATGAGGCAGCAGGCTTTGTAGTAAATCGTATCCTCATTCCTATGATCAATGAGGCTGCTTTCATTAAAATGGAAGGTGTTTCCGATATCGCTGGTATTGATGCAGCTATGAAGCTTGGCGCAAATCATCCCATGGGTCCCCTGGAGCTGGGTGATTTCGTAGGATTGGATATCTGCCTTGCTATCATGGATGTTCTTTACAACGAAACCGGTGACAGTAAGTATCGTGCATGTCCTTTAATCCGTAAGATGGTTCGCGGCGGCAACCTTGGTGTTAAGAGCGGTAAGGGCTTCTACGTATACAATGCAGACAGAACGAAAACCCCTGTTGATGCTCAGTAAGTAAAAATCCGCAGGAATAAAATATTATTTAATGGAGGAATTAAAAATCATGGATTTTATGTTAACCAAACAACATGAAATGGCAAGAACTCTTTTCAAAGAGTTTGCAGAAAAAGAAGTTAAGCCTCTGGCACAGGAAGTTGATGAGACAGAAGTTTTCCCCAGAGGAACCGTTGAGAAGATGGCGAAAGCGGGATTCTTAGGTATTCCTGTACCCAAGGAGTATGGCGGACAGGGCTGTGATCCTTTAACTTACGCTATGTGCGTTGAGGAACTTTCCAAGGTTTGCGGTACTACAGGCGTAATCGTATCTGCACATACATCACTTTGCTGTGATCCCATTATGACATACGGTACAGAAGAGCAGAAGCAGAAATACTTAGTTCCCCTTGCAAAGGGCGAGAAGTTAGGTGCTTTCGGTTTGACCGAGCCCGGTGCCGGTACTGATGCACAGGGACAGCAGACCAAGGCTGTTTTAGATGGAGATGAGTGGGTGCTTAACGGCTCCAAGATTTTCATCACAAACGGTAAGGAAGCTGATGTTTATGTAATCTTTGCTGTAACAGGCGTTGTTACTGATGCAAAGGGCAGAAGCAAAAAGATGATTTCTGCATTTATCGTTGAAAAGGGAACTCCCGGCTTTACCTTTGGTACAAAGGAAAAGAAGATGGGTATCCGCGGTTCATCTACTTATGAGTTGATCTTTACAGACTGCCGTATTCCCAAGGAAAACCTTCTTGGACAGGAAGGCAAGGGATTTGGTATTGCTATGCATACACTGGACGGTGGACGTATCGGTATTGCTGCTCAGGCTCTTGGTCTTGCTGAGGGCGCTCTTGACAGAACAATCGAGTACGTTAAGGAAAGAAAGCAGTTCGGCAGAAGCATAGGTGCATTCCAGAATACACAGTTCCAGTTAGCTGATATGGCTACCAAGGTACAGGCTGCTCAGCTTCTTGTTTACAAGGCAGCAATGGCTAAGGCTACTCAGAAGGTTTATTCCGTAGAAGCAGCCCAGGCTAAATTATATGCAGCAGAAGTTGCCATGGAAGTAACAACCAAGGCTGTACAGCTTCACGGTGGTTATGGTTATATCAGAGAGTACGACGTAGAGCGTATGATGAGAGATGCTAAGATTACCGAGATTTACGAAGGTACATCAGAAGTACAGAGAATGGTTATCTCCGGTGCTCTGCTTAAGTAAGCCGGTTTTTACAATCAGATAGACAAATAGATTAATTTATAAGGAGAGATAATACAATGAAAATTGTTGTTTGTGTTAAACAGGTACCTGATACCAAGGGTGGCGTTAAGTTTAATCCCGATGGTACACTTGACAGAGGTGCAATGCTCACAATCATGAATCCTGATGACAAAGCAGGTTTGGAAGCAGCACTTAGATTAAAAGATCAGTATGGCGCAGAAGTAACTGTAGTAACCATGGGACTTCCCAAGGCAGAAGAGGTTCTTCGTGAGGCAATGGCTATGGGAGCAGACAAGGGTATTCTGGTAACAGACAGAGTACTTGGCGGTGCTGACACATGGGCAACTTCCCAGACATTGGCAGGCGCTATCCGCAATTTGGAGTACGATTTGATTATTACCGGACGTCAGGCTATCGATGGCGATACTGCACAGGTAGGTCCTCAGATTTCCGAGCATCTTGGTATTCCTGTTATTTCTTATGCACAGAAGATCGAAATCGAAGGCGACAGCGTAATTGTTGAGCGTCAGTATGATGACAGATATCACGTTTTAAAAGCAAAAATGCCCTGCTTAATTACAGCACTTGCTGAATTAAACGAGCCTCGTTACATGACCCCCGGCGGAATTTTCGATGCATACAATGCTGAGATTACCGTATGGGGAAGAGCTGATCTTAAGGATGTAGAGGATTCCAACCTTGGTCTTAAGGGATCACCTACCCAGATCGCTAAGGCTTCCGATAAGGTAAGAAAGGGAGCTGGTGAAAAGGTTTCTCTTGATCCCGGCGCATCCGTTGATTATATTATCGATAAGTTAAAAGTAAAACACGTTATCTAAGAAGAAATTTTATGGAGGTTCAAAATGAATATTCAAGATTATAAGGGCGTATTTGTCTTCGCTCAGCAGGTTGATAATGAACTTAGCGGAATCGCTTTGGAACTGGTTGGCAAAGGTAAAGACCTTGCCAAGGATTTAGGCACAGAAGTAACAGCCGTTTTAGTGGGTAGTGATGTGAAAGGTCTTGCTGACGAGCTGGCTGAATACGGCGCTGACAAGGTTATCGTTGTAGATGACCCTGAATTAAAGGAATACAGAACAGAGCCTTACGCACATGCACTGGCATCTGTTATCAATGAATTCAAGCCTGAAATCTTTTTGGTAGGTGCAACAGCTATCGGACGTGATCTTGGTCCCAGAGTGTCTGCAAGAATTCATACAGGTCTGACAGCAGACTGTACACAGCTTGAAATCGGTGATTTCCCGATTAATCCTGTTCCCGGAAAGGAACAGCTCCATGGTCAGCTGCTTATGACACGTCCTGCATTTGGCGGTAACACAATCGCTACCATTGCATGTCCTGCATTCCGTCCTCAGATGGCAACCGTTCGTCCTGGTGTTATGCAGAAGGCACCCAGAGAGGCTGGTAAGAAGGCTGTTGTGGTTGAATACAATCCCGGATTTACACCTGATAACAAGTATGTTGAGATTTTAAAGGTTGTAAAGGCAGTTTCAGATGTAGCAGATATTATGGATGCAAAGATCCTGGTATCCGGCGGACGTGGTGTTGGAAGCCCTGAGAACTTTAAGCTTCTTGATGATCTTGCAGAGGTACTTGGTGGTACTGTAAGCTGCTCTCGTGCAGTTGTGGATGCAGGCTGGAAGCCTAAGGATCTCCAGGTAGGTCAGACAGGTAAGACAGTTCGTCCTAATGTATACTTTGCAATCGGTATTTCCGGTGCGATTCAGCATGTAGCCGGTATGGAAGAATCCGATATTATTATTGCTATCAATAAGGATGAGACAGCTCCTATCTTTGATGTAGCTGATTACGGCATTGTAGGTGATCTGAACAAGATCCTTCCTGCTCTTACCGAAAAGCTGAAAGCAGAAATGGCAGCAAAATAATATAAGCTCTATGAAAATAAAACCAGCCGGCGGGAACACATCCTGTCGGCTGATTTTTGATGGCAGGAGGTTATGGTCCTATGAAAAACATTTTAATTGTAGAAGATGATAAAGGACTTCGGGAGGGAATGGCACTGGCGCTTAAGCGGGAGGAATTTTCCTTTACGCTTTGCGGAACACTTGAAGAGGCGGAAAAATATTTGGCGGGTAGGCCGGACCTTGAGCTGATTCTTTTAGACCTTAATCTTCCTGACGGCAGCGGATACGATTTCCTGCAGAAGGTCAAAAGAAAGAGTGATATACCCATTATCATTATTACCGCAAATGATATGGAGCTTGACGAGGTGCGGGGATTGGAGCTTGGTGCAGATGATTATATTGTAAAGCCCTTTAGTCTTATGGTGCTTCGGGCAAGGATTGATAAGGTGCTGAAAAGCGCAGGAAAGGATGAAAAGAAAGTTTATTGCTTTGGAGATTTATCCTTTTCCTTTGGTGAAATGAAGTTTTTCAGAGGAGAAGAGGAGATCGCTTTAAGCAGGACAGAGCAGAAGCTTTTGCGGCTTTTGGTGGAAAATAAGAATATGGTGCTTACCAGAGACCAGCTTCTTGATCGAATCTGGACAGATGGAGCGGAATATGTGGATGAAAATGCATTGTCCGTTGCGGTCAATAGGTTAAGAACCAAGCTTCGTGAAGGAGCTGACGGACATTTACAGACAGTATATGGTAAGGGCTATATTTGGAAATGCTAAAAGACCTGATAATTGATTCGGCGGTCAATTTATTTAACAGGGAAGGAACAGGAGGTGTAGGAGAATATGCGAAGAAGCACTTTGGCAAGGCTGGAGGAAATGCTGGAGAGGGCGATAGACGGTACTTTCCGGGAGGAGGACTATGACGAGAGCCGGCTTTCCAGGCTGGAATCAAAATGGAAAAAATATTTGGCGATGTCACAGCTGGCAAAGCGAAGGGCGGAAAAAGAACAGCAGTCGACCAAAACATTGATTTCGGATATTTCTCATCAGACCAGGACACCGATAGCAAACATTCTCCTGTATGCGGAGCTTTTGCAGGAAAAAGAGAAGAATCCTGAATTGACTCCTATAGTCGAAAATATTAAGTCCCAGTCTGAAAAGCTGGATTTCTTAATACGGTCACTGATGAAAGCCTCCCGTCTGGAAAGTGAACTTCTTTTGCTGCATCCCGATAATCAGCTAATCAGACCCACGCTGGAGGCAGCCATAGAAACGGTTAGGGAGGAGGCTGCAAAGAAGCAGATTGAGATTATACTAATGGCGGAGGGTGAGAGGGCATGCTTTGACAAGAAATGGACTGAGGAAGCAATATCCAATCTGCTGGACAATGCAGTTAAATATAGTCCGTGTGGGAGCCGTATCAGGGTTTCTGTCACCGAGTATGAAATGTTTGCGGCTGTGCACGTACAGGATCAGGGAATTGGTATCAGGGAAGAAGAGCAGGCACAGATATTTGAACGGTTTTACAGAAGTCGTGATGTGGCGGGAGAAAAGGGCGTAGGAATAGGGCTTTATCTGGTTCGTGAGATTGCAGGAAAGCAGGGCGGATATGTGAAGGTGAAATCCTCTCACGGATCGGGAAGTGTTTTTTCTTTTTATATGCTTAAAAACGAGACGGTTTAAAATAATTCTTTCAAAACTGTTAGATTTGAGAAAGAAGAGGGAAAGATTTCAGTGTTATCCTTGAAATATGGAAAGCAGCGCAGAGCTATGACGTATCATAACGCTTTCGCTGCTTATTATTTTTCTCAGTTTATCAAATGAGAAGGAATGGAGGATTTGGATATGACGGTTTTGGAAACGAAGGGGCTTAAGAAATATTACGGACAGAACGAGAGTCTGGTAAAAGCCCTTGACGGCGTGGATTTGACGGTAGATCAGGGGGAGTTTGTCTCCATCGTTGGAACATCAGGCAGTGGTAAGAGCACTCTGCTTCATATGCTGGGAGGGCTGGACTATCCCACAGAGGGAAGTGTGATCGTAGACGGCAATGATATATCAGGGCTTAAAGAGGATGCGCTTGCCATCTTCCGCAGGCGGAAAATCGGATTCGTGTTCCAGAGCTACAATCTGGTACCGGTTCTTAATGTGTATGAAAATGTTGTGTTCCCGATACAGCTTGACGGAAACAAGGTTGACGTGCCTTATGTGGATCAGATTATTAAAACGCTTGGATTGGAAAATAAGGTGCATTCCCTTCCTTCACAGCTTTCGGGAGGGCAGCAGCAGAGGGTGGCTATTGCAAGAGCGCTGGCGGCGAAACCGGCAATTATTCTTGCCGATGAGCCTACCGGAAATTTGGACTCCAAGACCAGTCAGGATGTGTTGGGATTATTGAAGGTGACTTCAAGAAAATTTGAGCAGACCATTGTAATGATTACACATAATGAGGAGATCGCTCAGATGGCAGACCGGATTATTCGGATTGAGGATGGAAAAATCGTGACAGGAGGCAGCAGAGCATGAAAAAAGTAGCAAACAGACGAATCATACGTATGCTGTCCTTTCGCACTATGAAGGAAAAGAAATGGAAAAACCTGATTTCCGTTCTGGCAATAGCGTTGACAGCTCTTCTTTTTACGGCAGTTTTTACTGTCGGAAGCTCCCTGATAAGCTCCGCTGAGGAGTCAACCATGCGACAGGTAGGAACCAGTGCACATGGCGGCTATAAGTGCCTGTCCGTGGAGGAGTATGATCAGATTAAGGAAGCAGGAGGATATCAGTCAATTTCTTATGATATATATGCTGGCTCTGCCATGAATCCGGAGCTTGCAGAAATACAGACAGAGGTGCGCTTTGCCGAGGATCAGATGGCAAAATGGTCTTTTTCCTATCCTGAAAAGGGGAGAATGCCCAAAGAGTATAATGAATGTGTGGCAAGCAGCAAGGTTCTGGAGGCATTAGGGGTGCCAATGGAAATCGGGGCTAAGGTACCACTTAATATTTTGACCCATACTTCCGCAGGGGAAGAAAAGTTGATTTGCGAGGAGTTTGTGCTTTCCGGTTACTTTCAGTCCAATGAAGCTTCTCATGCGCAGGAGTTATGGATATCCCAAAGCTGGCTGGAGGCAAACATAGATATTCTTCATCAAAACTATAATGAGAGAATGGAGCAGACAGGACGCTGGGATTTGGACGGAACAATTCAGGCAGCAGTTATGTTTTCCTCCTCCTATGATATAGAGTCACAGATGGCGGAAATGACAAGACGGGCAGGGCTTGCAGAAAATTCAGTAAAAGAATCTGTAAACTGGGCATACGCTGCTTCCAGTGTGGATGGCATGAGTGTGGCATTGGGAGTGGGACTTTTGTTCATTATTATTCTGTCCGGCTACCTGATTATTTACAATATCTTTTATATTAATGTCACTACAGATATCCGTTACTACGGACTGCTTAAGACAATAGGAACCACGGGAAGACAGCTGCGCCGTATGGTGCGTCGGCAGGCACTACTGTTGTCGGCGGTGGGAATTCCCTTGGGCCTGCTTGCAGGCTGGTTTGTGGGAAAAGCGGTCCTGCCTGCCATTTACATTGCTTCGGATTACGGCGGGGTAGAGAATGTGGAACTGAATCTATGGATCTTTTTGGGAAGCGCTGCGTTTGCATTGTTGGTAGTATATCTCAGCTGTATCAGGCCCTGTCGGCTTGCGGCCAGAGTATCCCCCATCGAGGCGGTGCGATATGTGGAAAACAGCAGATATAAGAAAAAAGTGAAAAAGTCATCCAAGGTTTCCATGCCCGGACTTGCCATTGCGAATATGGGTCGGAACAAGAAAAAGGCAGTGCTGGTAATTACATCGCTTTCCTTAAGCCTGATTCTGTTAAACGCCACCTATTGTCTGATCAAGGGATTTTCTTTTGACGAGTATGTGAAGGATTATCTGGTAGGGGATATGCAGGTGAGCCATCTTAGTACCGTAAATTTTTCTTATCCGGTGAGAGATTTTGAAGCGGTTACGCCCGAAGTTGTGGAGGCACTTTCCCAAATTGACGGAATAGAGGAGATTACTGTTCCTTATCACAGGGGAGGAATTGCTGTTATAAAGGATTCAGTTCTTGAACATTTTGGGGTGTATTATGAGCAGGCATTACAGGAAACGGACAGATATTATATGGAAGAATTGGTGAATCAGGTTCTGGAAAGTGGTATGGTGAATGCCCATAACTATTGCCTTCCAAAGGAGCTGTTTTCCATGGCGGAGTTTTTAGAAGGCAGCTTTGATAAGGAGAAATTTGAGCAGGGAGGATATGTGATCCTTTTGGCAGATGAAGAAAGTAAAAACTGGCTTCATGTGGGTGATAAGGTGACAATTGGAAGCTATACGGAGGGAGAGGAAAGTCTGCCTTCAAAGGAAGCAGAGGTTATGGCGGTGGCAGAGATACCCTATGCCTTGGGAAGCAAAAGGATGTCGGCCTGCGGTGCAAGCTTTCTTATGAGTGAAAAAGATTTTTTCAAGCTGTATGAGTTAAGGGGAGGACTGCACGCCTGTCTGACTGTAGATAAGGCGAAGGAAGCGCAGGTGATGGAAACGGTGAATGCACTTCTTGAGCAGAATTATCCGGAGCTGACTCTGGTTACGAAGGAATCCTTGCGTGAAACCTTTTCCGATTTTACCGGTATGTTCGGAATGATTGGCGGACTTTTGGGAGCTGTACTTGGTATGATCGGGATTCTGAATCTGATCAATGCCATGATTACCGGTATTCTGTCAAGAAAGCAGGAGTTTGCCATGATGCAGGCGGTAGGTATGACTGGGAAGCAGCTTGAACTGATGCTGACTATGGAGGGAATTTGGTACGGAGTCTTCACCCTGCTGATCTGTGCAACTGTGGGTAATGTAATCAGCTATGGGCTTCTGTATATGCTGGGAAAAAATATGAGTTACTTTGTATGGGGTTTCCATATTCTTCCCATGGCAGTAAGCATTCCTGCGATTGCGCTGGTATCTGTATTGCTTCCGGTGATCTGTTATCATGTATTGTGTAAGAAGAGCATTATCGAAAGGCTAAGACTGGCAGAGGTGTAAAAGCAGGATTGACAACCAAAACAGAATGTCTTATAGTTAATTTGCAGAGTAATTTAAAGAAAAACAATCCAGAGCTTTTGCTCTGGATTTTGTTGTACAAAAATGTGCTATGGAAATACTGAAAGCCAGTGAAAGACAGTGAAAGACAGTTTGTACCGGGAGAAGGAAAAGATGGCCAAAAACAAAGAGATTAAAACTAATGCAATGCGTATTTTGGAAAGGGAGAAAATCCCATTTCAGCATTATACCTATGAATGTGATGAGTTTGTGGATGGTCTGCAGATTGCGGACAAGCTCTCTCTTCCCTATGAGAAGGTGTTTAAAACTCTGGTGACGGAAGGAAATAGTAAAAATTATTTCGTGTTTGTGATTCCGGTGGCGGAAGAATTAGATCTGAAAAAGGCTGCAAAGAGCGTAGGTGAGAAGTCTGTGTCAATGTTGCATGTAAAAGATATTAATGCCGTTACAGGCTACATACGGGGCGGATGTACCGCTATCGGCATGAAAAAGCAGTATGTAACCAGATTAGACGAATCAGCCGGAGCGCAGGAGACGATTATTGTCAGCGGAGGCAGGATCGGTTCGCAGATTGAGCTTAAGCCGGAAGATCTTCTGAAAGCCTGCAGGGGTGAATATGGCGATCTGATTGTGCGTGACTAGATTAGTCAATTTTGTAAGATGCGTTAGTTAGCGATTGAGTCTGTAGGTTTGGTGATAACATAGAAGAAATGAGTGAAAATGCAGTGCGGAAATGAGGAAGAATATGTCAGATGCATTACGAAAAAGGTTGAAGAAGAGAGAGCGGGAAAGAAAAAGGCAGCAGCGGAAGAAATATAAGCTTCGTCAAAAAAGATGGAAACGGATTAATTCCAGAATTGATCTTTTGATAACAATTTTGACTGTTTTGGTATTTGGAGCTGCCGCAGTATTAGAAGGCATGCGCAGAAAGGGAAATTAGAATGAGCGAAAAGAGTATTTTAGATTATGAAACCGTGGAATTGGATGATTGTGACAATAGTGTCGTAATTATTGACCAAACCAGACTGCCGGGAAAAACGGAGATCATAAGGCTTCATACGGCGCAGGAGATATGGGATGCCATTTATTTGCTCAAGGTACGGGGGGCACCGGCAATCGGTGTATCAGCTGCCTTTGGAATCTATGTATTAGCCAAGAATATTGCAAAGGAGACAGATGGTGAGGGAAGGCATGCTGGATTTGAAGCCTTTTATGAGGAGTTTCATAAGCAGAAAGAATATCTAAACTCAGCCAGACCTACTGCGGTCAATCTTTCCTGGGCTCTTAACAGGATGGAGAGGGTATGCCTTAGGGCCGGAAGAGAGGAAGGAAGAAGTATCCCGGAAATACTTGAAATTCTCCGCAGGGAAGCAGTGGAGATTAAGGAGGAGGACATTCGGGTATGTAAAGCCATCGGAGAATACGGGCTTAGTCTGGTCAAACCGGGGGACGGTATTCTTACTCACTGTAATGCTGGACAGCTTGCCACCTGCAAATACGGAACCGCTACTGCGCCTATTTATCTGGGGCATGAGAGAGGCTATCATTTTAAGGTTTTTGCGGATGAGACAAGGCCTCTTTTACAGGGAGCCAGGCTGACAGCCTATGAGCTTCACAGTGCAGGGGTGGATGTGACATTGATCTGCGATAACATGTCGGCTATGGTAATGAAAAACGGATGGATCAATGCGGTGTTTGTAGGTTGTGACAGAGTAGCGGCAAATGGGGATGCGGCCAATAAGATCGGAACCTCCGTAGTGGCAGCGGTGGCAAAGCATTATGGGGTTCCCTTTTACGTGTGTGCGCCCACCTCAACCATTGATTTTCAGACGCCGTCAGGTGCAGAAATTAAGATTGAGCAGCGTCCGGCGGAGGAAGTGACGGAAATGTGGTATAAGGAACGTATGGCTCCGGAAGGCGTGAAGGTCTTTAATCCGGCCTTTGATGTGACGGATCATGAACTGATTACGGCGATTGTGACGGAATACGGAATTGCAAGGGCTCCCTTTAAGGAGTCGCTGGAAAAGATCCGGCAAAAGAAGAAATAATACCTGTGGAAGAGGTTTTAGTGAGAGATGAAAGGGCAGATGAAGGAGAAAAAGATTACAGAGGGAGTCATTTGGCAGCAGATTCTCCTTTTCTTTTTCCCATTGTTATTCGGTACATTTTTTCAGCAGCTTTATAATACGGTGGATGCTGTCATTGTGGGGAGGTTTGTCGGAAAGGAAGCGCTGGCAGCGGTAGGCGGTGCAGCTGCCATGATTATCAATCTTTTTGTAGGATTTTTTACGGGAGCCTCGGCAGGCGCAACGGTGACGATTTCCCAATTTTACGGAAGCGGTGAGAAGCAGAGGGTGAAGGAAGCTATTCACACCGCAATAGCGGTATCCGTCGCAGCCGGAATAGTGATTATGGCGGTGGGACTGACCTTATCACCTCTGGCACTTCAGTGGATGAATACGCCTGCAGACACCATGGCGGATTCGGTTGTTTATATCAGAATATATTTTTGCGGAATGGTTGGAAATCTGATTTACAATATGGGAGCAGGTATTTTGCGTGCCATGGGGGATTCCCAAAGACCGCTGTACTTTTTGATTGCAAGCTGTCTGGTAAATGTGGTGCTTGATATTTTCTTTGTGATTGTGCTTAAGATGGGTGTAAAGGGTGTGGCAGTTGCTACAATTCTGTCACAGTTTTTCAGTGCGGCGCTGGTGTGTATTGCACTTACGCATTTGGAAGAAGAGTTCTGTCTGCGCTTTCGGGAAATTCGGCTTCACGGATGGGTGGTTAAGAGAATTATTACCATCGGCTTTCCGGCAGGAATGCAGACGGTTATGTATTCGTTATCCAATATGATTGTGCAGGCGGACGTGAATTATTTTGGAACCAGTACGGTAGCCGCATGGACTGCGTACAGCAAGATTGACACTATTTTCTGGATGACGGTAAGCTCCTTTGGCATCGCCGCAACTACCTTTGTAGGGCAGAACTATGGTGCAGGCTTATATAAGCGGGTGCGAAGCGGTGTGAGACAATGTCTTTTCATGACAGCGATTGCAACCCTGATGATTTGTGCTGTATTGCTTCCCGGCGGAAAGGTCTTACTTGGACTTTTTACAAAGGATGAGGAGGTAATCCGTATTGGAGTCGGAATGATGCGGTTTTTAATTCCTACTTACATTACCTATATTTGTGTTGAGATATTTTCCGGAGCGCTCAGGGGAATGGGAGATGCGTTGGTTCCCATGCTTTTGACCTTTGGAGGGGTATGCGTTCTTCGAATAGGCTGGCTGTTGGCGGCAGTGCCTGTTTGGACTGACATGAAAACGGTAATGTTCAGTTATCCCCTTACATGGGTTACCACATCCATATTGTTTGTGGTTTATTACAGCATCTATGTGAGGCGGCACAAAATAGTATAAACAGATTAAAGGCCAGGAAAGGTGCAGATCACGATGAAAGCGAAGGATGTTGATAAGAAGCAGCATTATATGTCAGATAAGGAAGCTAAGGAAGCGATTTTGGACATTGGACAGCGCATGTATGTGAGAAATTTTGTGGCTGCCAATGACGGAAATATTTCTATTAAAACAGGGGATAATGAGGTTTGGGCTACACCTACGGGAGTGTCCAAGGGATTTATGAAAAAGAAGATGTTGGTAAAGGTAGACCTTCAGGGAAACGTATTGGAAGGAACCTACAAGCCTTCCTCAGAACTGAAAATGCATCTGAGAGCTTATATGGAAAATCCCGCTATTCAATCGGTGTGCCATGCCCATCCGCCTATTTGTACCTGTTTTGCCATTGCAGGGATCCCCTTAGATACTCCTGTGCTGGCAGAGGCGGTGATTACCCTTGGAAACGTGCCGGTGGTTCCTTACGCAGAGCTTGGCTCTAAGGAGGTTCCGGAGGTGATAGCGCCTTATTGCCATACTCATAATGGGGTATTGCTTGCAAATCACGGGGCAGTGACCTGGGCCGAGGATGCCTACAGTGCTTATTATCGATTGGAATCTATGGAATACTATGCCAATATACTTATGTTAACCGAAAAGGTCATTGGTAAGCAGAACACCCTGAATAAGCAGCAGATAGAAAATCTGCTTGCTATGAGGGAAAAGTTTGGAATTACAAGGGGCGGCATGCCCAGGGTGGAGTAGCGGCTGTTTATCCTTCCGCTCCGTTCCCGTGCACACACCTTCTTTTCTGCGGCTTATGACAGTCTTTCGATGGATTTAGGAGAAACAGCCAGCACAATAATATTGCTGCCCGTAAGGCTTGTCTGAAAAGTCAACCATAGATAAAAGCACTTGATCCTATAACAAATTTTGGGAAAATCTAAGAAATCCGTTTTAGATATGATATTAACACCCCGGTTTCAAAACTTGCTTCGCTTCAAACATTGAAACCGGGGTGTA
>Ga0129315_1000452_pt1 | contig 33915 bp, 35 predicted proteins | sample Cm827metagenome_FD_94432 | JGI IMG/M metagenome (GOLD analysis project Ga0129315, IMG submission 94432) | Eastern black-and-white colobus group fecal microbial communities from Wisconsin, USA - Cm827 metagenome | ecosystem: Host-associated > Mammals > Digestive system > Large intestine > Fecal... | reverse complement strand
CTTTAATTCCCGCTGTCTCTGCTTTAGCTAAAACCTCATCATATCCTGTATCCCCATTTGTGGATATTGTTAATGATGCAACCTTTTGAGTAATTAATTCGTCGATTAACTTAACTTGTGCAGCAACAGTAGTTTCTGCTGGACTCTTATAAACAGCTTCTTCCCCCTTAGATTTAATATACTCTTCAAACCCTTCAGCCATTAAGTCTCCAAAAGAGTTCCCTGTACTTTTAAACATAAATACGTGTTTTCCTTCCATACTCCCTGAAGATCCTGATGAGTTAGAATCGCTTGATGAACCACAGCCTACTAATGTACTAACTGCAACTGTAGCAGCTAGTAATACAGCAAATATTTTTTTCATTTATTTTCCCCCCACTAATTTAAAATTTATTTATAGTAGCAATTGCTACAATAATTCTAATTATTTATTTTCTTGGATAATAAAAATTCTTTTATATTTTTAAATAATTGCTTATTTATATTAGGAATCAGTACAGCAATTATTAAGATAACTCCTGTAACTATCTTTCTTGTATTAGCATCTACCCCCAACAAACCTAAAGTATAAGATAGAAATGACATAATTAAAGTTGCTATAACAGGACCGTATACCTTACCTTTGCCTCCACTAGTGGATATCCCTCCCAATACCGCTATTGCAATAACTTCTAATTCATATCCTTTTCCCATTGTTGAACTGACACCGCCCCCCATACGACCAACGAAAAATATCGCTGATACTGCTGACATAACTCCCATACTTACAAAAGCAATAATCTTAACTTTTTCAACATTTATTCCTGAATATTTACTAGCCACTTTGTTATTTCCTATCATATAAAGTTCTCTTCCAAATTTACTTTTATGTAAAAATACAGAGAAAACAACTGCAAATATTAAGAAACAAATTAATGATAAAGGTATAAATCCAAAAAGATTATGCCAAGATAAAGTCTTAAATACTTCTGGAAAATTCTTGAGAACATTAACATCTAATACAATCTTTACAATACCTCTAAATAGAGACATAGTAGCAATTGTTACTATAACCGATGGCATATTAATCTTAGCTACTAAAATACCATTAAACAAACCACATAATCCTCCAGCTATTATTCCACATATAACTGCTATAACTGAATTAATACCAGCATCCATAATAAGACCCATAACCATAGAACTTAAAATCATTATTGAGGCTATAGATACATCTATATCTCCAAGCATCAAAATAAATATCATGCCTAAAACCATAAATGATAAATCCATTCCTGATTGTATTATTGAAGGAATAGTACTAGCTTCAAAATATAAATTAGGCTTTGATATCATTAATACAATATTAATTAAAACAAGAATATAAATTAATATCATTTCCCATCTTAAAAGGAATTTCTTAATAGTAAACTTTTCTTTTACTTTTAAATCTCGTATTTCTAAGTTTTTATTGTCCATTAAATCAAAGCCCCTTTCTCTTTTAATGTTCTCTTATCTGCCATCTTTAAAGTTATAATATTAATCACAACTGCAATTATAATAATCCCACCTTGTATTGCATCCTGCCATACACTTAATCCTGGAAGTAAACTAATGAAATATGATATAAAAGCCATCATTACTGTACTTATCACAATACCATCTATACGACCTTTGCCCCCTACTATACTTACTCCACCTAGTATACAAATAGCTATAGCTTGCATTTCAAATCCCTCTGCCATACCATAAAAGCTAATGGCATGATTTGCTGTATATAACATTCCAGCAAGTCCTGACAAAGCTCCACAAAGTGTATAGGATAATATCTTTACATTTCCTTCATTAATACCAGAAACCTTAGAAGATTCCGAACTTGTACCAATTGCATAAATTCTTCGTCCTGGTTTTGTTATGGATAAAAATATAGCAGCTAAAATAAAAAGTATAATTGCAATCCATGTTATATTATATATACCCAAAAAATTTCCTCCTGAATACCATGTATATCCTGGAGTAAACAAATGTGGAAATAACCAACTTCCTCCACTTATTAAAAATGCTAAACCTCTAAATGCATACATAGTTCCTAGAGTGCTTATCATTGGAATCATATTTAATTTTCCTATTAAGAATCCATTTACAAATCCACATAATGCACCAATCAAAATCGATACTAATACCCATATAACAGCTGGAATACCTGGGTTAGTACTCATTAGTAGTGATGATACTACTCCTGTTAAAGCAAGGGTAGATCCCACTGATAAATCTATTCCTCCAGTAAGTAAAACAAACATCATTCCTATTGCCAATATTGCATATATAGAATTATTTCTAAGCATTGAAATTATTGAATCCATGGTAAACATTGCTGGGGTTATTATTAATCCTAAAATTATTAAAATAATCATCCCAACCAAAAGTCCAAAATTTCTATACTGAGTTATCTTTCTAAATATATTTTCTGCCATTTGCTACTCCCCCCTAACTTCAAAAAGTTTTTTATTTAAAGATGCTTCTAAGATTCTCTCTTGAGTAGCTTCTTTAGTACTAAAACTATCTGTAACTCTACCAGAACTCATAACAACAATACGATCAGCCATACCTAATACTTCTGGCATTTCAGAAGAAACCATAATTATTGCATATCCTTTACTTGCTAATTCATTCATAATCTCATATATTGAATATTTAGCACCTACATCTATTCCCTTTGTAGGTTCGTCTAAAATTAAAATCCTCAAATCACAATTTAATAATTTTGCAAAAACTACTTTTTGTTGATTACCACCAGATAATGATGCTGGAGTTTCTTCAATATTTTTAGCCTTTAACTGAATCTTCTCACAAAGTTCAATAGATTTATTCATTTCATCATCAACAGAAAGTACTCCTTTCTTAATGAACCTATTAAGAACAGGTGCTGTAACATTTTGATATATAGGAAGTTCATTTATAAGTCCCTGAACTTGTCTATCCTCTGGAAGTAATCCTATTCCCATTTTTAATGCATCAATTGGACTTTTAATATTTATTAATTTTTTATCTAATAATATTTCACCACTATCTGGAGTTAGTATTCCAAATAAACTTTGACAAACTTCTGTACGCCCTGCTCCTACGAGTCCTGTCAATGCTAATATTTCACCTTTTTTAGCATTAAAAGATACATTTTTATAGTATCCTTCTTTAGATATATTTTTTACTTCTAAGACTACCTCCCCAATTGTTGATGTTTTATCTGGATACATTTGATCTAATTCTCTACCTACCATAGCAGTTATAAGGTCATGATTAGATATTTTATCTACATCCCATGTTCCTATATACTTAGAATCACGAAGAACTGTCACTCTAGTAGCTACACGATACATATCTTCAAACTTATGAGTTATAAATATAATTGAAACTCCTTGCGCTCTTAATCGATCAACAATCTTATATAATTCTTCGCATTCATGTTTTGTAAGTGACGCTGTTGGTTCATCCATTATCAAAATTCTGGCCTCTCTCGATAAAGCTTTTGCAATTTCAACTAATTGTTGTTGAGCTACACTTAAAGTATTCATAGGTTTTGAAACATCTATTCTATCACTAAGTGGTGCTATAATTTCCTTTGCTCGTTTTCTCATAGCTTTCCAATCATAAGTATGAAACTTAGTAGTTATCTCTCTCCCCATGAAAATGTTTTCAACAACAGATAAATCTGGAAATGCTGTTACATGTTGATAAATAGCAGCAATTCCTAGCTTTTCTGAATCTAGCGGGGATTTAAAAGATACTGATTTACCATCTAATAAAATAGTTCCACTATCTGGTTTGTGAATACCTGTAATTACTTTTATGAAAGTTGATTTTCCTGCACCATTTTCACCCATAAGAGCATGAACTTCACCTTTTTTTAATTGAAATTGTGCACCATCTAATGCAATAACCCCTCCAAATTTTTTAACTACATCCTTCAACTGGAGTATGTAATTTGTCATAAATAAACCTCCCAAAGCTCCTTTATTTTATATCTTTAATATTCATACTGTAATATTTCACTTTATATATAAATTAATATCTATTATTTAGTTATATTTTAGATCTCTCACTTTAATATTTTAATGACAAAAACAAAGTGTCTACTGTCATTTATTAACATTTATTTGAATTTTTTTAATATTTTGGTATAATAATATTGTAATTATTCTCTTAAATTATTTTTATTGGAGGTATTTCTATGGATTATTCTGAGCTAGAAAGCATACTAAAAATGGAAACAACTGCTGAGAAACATATATTAAACTCTATAAGCATTTTTAATAAAGATACCTTAACTGATGAAGAAGTAATTACTATATTAAATCCAATACTTCACTATAAAGTTGAAAATAACTTATTAACATTAAATGCTAATATGGTTTTATTACCTGATGAAAATGTTACTATAAGTAAACATCATAGATATATTAGAGTTCCAAACCATAAGCATGATTTTATTGAACTTATATATGTATATAGTGGATCTTCTACTCAAATAATAAATGGATCAACTGTATATTTAACAGTAGGTCAAATGTGCTTATTAGATACAAATGTTGTCCACTCTATAGAAGCTGCTGGTAAAAATGATATAATAATTAATTGTTTAATGAGAAAGGATTACTTTGATACCTCTTTTTTTTCAAGATTATCATCAAATAACTTAATTTCTAATTTTTTAGTTAATGCTATTTATCAAAGTAAAAGTCATAATAATTATATTGTATTTAACTCCGGAAATAATTATAAGCTCATGAGATTCATGCAAGACTTGATGTGTGAATACTACGAGAATTCAATTTGTGCTAAAGAAATTATAAATTGTTATATAATTTTAATTTTTTCTGAATTATTAAAAATATATCAAAATCAAACTAATGAATTATCAATACTAAGTAAAAAGGATTGTATTCACTCTATTTCAGATATATTAGAATATATAGAGAATAACCATTCTACAGCATCATTAACATCTACAGCTAATTATTTTCACTTTCATCCAAACTATTTAAGTGCATTAATAAAGAAAACTACAGGAAAATCATATAAAGATATAATACAAGAGCACAGGTTCAAAAAAGCTTGTTCATTACTAAAAAATACAGATATAACTATTGATAAGATTTCTTCGGACATAGGCTATAACAATCTTAATTTCTTTTATAAAAAATTTAAAATTCTATATGGAGTTACACCTTCAGAATATCGTAAAGGAAGAGATAATAGATAATTATCGAAAATTATCTATTATTTTACTTTATCGTAATAATAAAGACCCATGAATATATTATACTCATGGGTCGAAATAAAAAAATTAAATCACGTTATTTTGTTATTTATACAATGGTCCATAAGTTGCACATGCCTTATAATCTGAAGCCTCTGCTGATTCTGTTCCAAACGCTGCCCAGCTATGTGGTCTAAAAATTTTATCATGTGATACATTGTGCATAGAAACTGGTATTCTTAGCATAGACGCTAATGTTATTAATTCAGCACCAATATGTCCATATACTGTTACTCCATGGTTTGCACCCCAGTTAGCCATAACACTATATACATCTTTAAATGCACCTTCTCCAGTTAAATTTGGTACAAACCAGGTTGTTGGCCATGTACGATCTGTTCTTACATCTAAAATATTATGAACTTCATCCTCTAATACTGCTGTTTGACCTTCTGCTATTTGAATTACAGGTCCTATACCTTCTACTATATTAACTCTAAGCATTGTTACAGGCATTTCAGCTTGTGTTTTAAAATGAGAAGAGAATCCGCCTCCTCTAAAATATTCATAATTTGCTCTACACCAATCAGTAGCTTCTGTACATGCTTTAATATCATCTTCAGTCATATCCCACCATGACTTCATACAACCTTCACCAGCTTCATTTTTTGCAGCACCAGTACAATCTAATGCAGTAGCTCCTGAATTTATTAAATGTATAAATCCATTTTCAGCTACTCCCTGTGGTTTCTTACCAGTTACTCTTTCACATGCATCTGGACTCCAATATGTTCTTACATCATGGAAACATGGTGCTTTATCTGAAACTAAAGTACCTAATAACATTGCAACTCCATTTAATGTATCATTTTCAGTTGCAAAAGCTACAGGGCTCTTTGGTCCATTCCAATCAAATGTTGATGCCATTATAGCTTCCATAAAGTCTCCATTTGGAAGCCAATCTGTCCACATTCTTTGGCCTTGGAATCCTCCTGCTATAGCATTACGTCCAAGTGATTCTTCATGCCATCCCATTTCAGCAAGTTTTTTATTTCCAAACATAATATCTTTAACTACCATAGTCATTTTAACAATAAATTCCCAATCTTTGTCTGCTGGTACAACCTTTGATTTTGTTATTATTTCTGGAAGTTCTTTTCCTGCATTGCAATCGAATCCTTCTTTACAATTTTCTTTAGTCCATGCTAATGCTTTTTCATATTCTTCTTCATCATAAATTCCTAATGTTATACGTCTAATAATTTCAGTCATATCTACCCATTCCGGTCTTATCCCTAAATATTTTTGAAATAAGACTGGGTCACAGAAAGAACCTGCTATTCCCATAGATACACTTCCGAAGTTAACATATGATTTATTTTTCATAAGCCCAACAGAAACTGCACATTTTGCAAAAGTTAAAATCTTATCTTCTACATCCTTTGGAATATTTTTATCTCCACTATCTTGAACGTCATGTCCATAAATTGAAAAGGCCGGAAGTCCTCTTTGTGCATGGGCCGCTAAAACAGCTGCTAAATAAACTGCTCCTGGTCTTTCTGTTCCATTAAATCCCCAAACTGCTTTTATAGTATTGGGATCCATATCAAAAGTTTCAGATCCATAGCACCAGCAAGGTGTAACAGTTAATGTAGCACAAATATTCTCTTTTGAAAATTGTTCAGCACACATTGCTGCTTCAGCACCTCCACCAATAGTAGTATCTGATATAACACATTGAACTGGAGTTCCATCAGGATATCTTAACTTAGATGAAATTAATTCTACAGCAGCTTTTGCCATATCCATAGTTTGTACTTCTAAACTTTCTCTTACGCCTCCCCATCTTCCATCAATTGTAGGTCTAATTCCTATTTTAGGATACATCATAATTATTCCCTTCCCTTCACCAATAATTAATTTTTAAAATATACTTTCAAGAGTTAACTTTTCTTTTCAGATAAATATGCATTTTATTTAAATATTAAACCTTCTATCTTTTTTGAATTCGTTTTCAAGAGATTTGTCATAATTATATATTAATTTTGAATTAATCTTAAAAACTCATTATATGTTTTATCCCATTCCTCTATATCTTTAGGCTCATAAACTTTTATATCTTGTGATTTATATATTAAGCTTCTTACACCTTTTAATCCATCTACTTCTCCCATTGCCATAAGCTGTGAAGCTAAATTACCAAGAATAGTAGCTTCTACTGGGCCTGCAACTACTCTTCTACCACAAGCATTAGCTGTTAACTGACATAATAATTTACTTTGTATTCCTCCGCCTACCATATAGATAGTATCATAATGTTTACCTGTGCAATCCTCAATTTCCTCTAATGCTTTCCTATATTTTAAAGCCAAACTTTCATTTATACATCGAACTATTTCTGGAATTGTTTCTGGTACAGATTGATTAGTTCTTAGACAAAATTCTTTAATACGCTTAGGGATATTTCCTTGTGGTACAAACTCTGCTTCATCAGGATCAATAAAACATTTTAAAGATTTTGTTGAAAATGCTAATGACTCCAATTCACCAAAACTATATTCTATTCCTTCTCTAATCCATTGCCTTCTAGATTCTTGAATTAGCCAAAGCCCTATAATATTTTTTAAGAATGTAGTCTTCCCTTCATAACCACCTTCATTAGTTATATTATATTTTTCTGATTTTTCATTAATAATTGGCTCATCTAGCTCTGTGCCAATTAAAGACCACGTTCCACAGCTTAAGAAAATAAAGTCTTTTTCTTGTGCTGGAACAGAAATTAAAGCACTCTGAGTATCATGAGAAGCAACTGCTACTACATTTACTTTATAAACACCAAGCTCTTCACATATACTATCACTTAGTTGTCCAATTATAGTTCCACTTGTAACTATTTCTGTAAATATATCTATTGGTATATCTAAAGCTTTTATAACTTTATCTGACCAGCTTCTCTTTTTTGCATCCATTAATTGAGTTGTAGATGCAATAGAATATTCAGTGCACTTTTTTCCCGTTAACATATAATTAAATAAATCTGGCGTCATTAAAAGTGTTTCTGCTCTTTCAATTATTTCTGGCCTTTGTCTTACTAAAGAAAATAATTGAAATGCTGTATTTATCTCCATAAATTGATTTCCTGTAATCTTATAGAATTCTTCTTTAGAAAGCCTTTTAAAACTTTCCTCTAGCATTCCATTTGTTCTTTTGTCACGATAATGAATAGGATTTTCTAAAAGATTTCCATACTTATCTAAAAGACCAAAGTCAACACCCCAGGTATCAATACCTATACTATCAAAACCACCTGAGTTTTTGGCTTTTATAATTCCTTGCTTAATTTCACGAAATAGACGAAGTATATCCCAATACATAACACCATTTACCATAACTGGATCATTAGAAAAACGATGAATTTCTTCTAATTTAATAGTATTATCATCATATACTCCTATCATAGCACGACCACTTGAAGCTCCAAAATCAAATGCTAATATTCTTTTTTTCACAAACTCACTCCCATCTAAATATTCTATAAGTTCATTTTATAAATACTCTTTAATCTTTACAATTTAATATCTTACTAAAAAAGTATAATATTTTACTTTTTAAACTTAAAAATATCTAGAATATACAATTTATTTCACTTTTAACTTTACACCATTTCTTTCAAATATATCATGCCATTCATTTGATGGATTAACATCTGTCACAACATAATCAATATTGGAGAAATCCCCCATTCTAACAAAGGAAATCTTATCAAACTTTTTACTATCAACTACTAAAATAACTTCTTTCGCAGATTTTATCATGCACTTTTTAATTTCAACATCTGCTTCATTAGAATCTGTTATTCCAATCTCTTTATCTATTCCTTTACAAGAGATAATTGCTTTATCTACATGGAAATTATTAATCATCTTTTCTGTTTGAGGTCCGATAAGTGCTAAAGCCCCTTCTTTCATAACCCCTCCTGTAGATAATATTCTCCACCCTCTTTTATCTGCTAATTCGAACATAACTTCTAAAGAATTAGTTATAATAGTTATATTTTCCTTATCACGAATACTTTTTGCAATATATAAAGATGTGCTACTTGCATCTATCATAAGATGTTCTCCATCTTGAATAATATCTGATACTAGATTAGCAATTTCCTTCTTTTCTTTAATATTAGTTTGTTTTCTAATGCTATATGGTAAATCTTCTTTTAAATCATCTACTAATATTGCACCACCGTAAGTCTTCTTTGCAAGACCCTTTTGTTCTAATAAATCAAGATCTCTTCTTATAGTCTCTTCTGTTACTTTGTAATACTTACTTAAGTCACCTACTAATACTTTCTTTTCTTCTCTTAATTTTGATAAAATTTCATTTCTTCTTTCTATTGCCAACATATTGATTTCTCCTACTCCTTATAAAATCGTATCCCAAAGCCTTTTATCTGGATTTGCTATTATACTACTATCTAAAAGTAATCCACTTTTCCCAACTACTGATGAAGCTTTTTTAATTGCTGCTTCTACTGCTGCTATATCTCCTGTTAACATAAGAAAAGATTTGCCACACATTCCTCTTGCTATTCTTACTTCTATAAGCTCTACATCAGATGTTTTAGCTGCTTCATCAGCTGCTACTATAATTGATGCTGCTGAAAAAGTTTCCAATATTCCAAGGGATTTCTTATTCTTAATATCTGAAGCTCCATAAATTGCTGGAAATATAGATTCATGTGGATTTCCTAAAATAAAGCTATCTATTAGATTTTCTCCATAGCTTTTTTTTGATGCTTCAATTGAAGCATTTACCGAACTTAAATCTCCACTAAATATGATAATATATTTTCCAGGACAAACTGTTTTTGCTTCTATTATAGATACCTTAGCAGTTTTAAGAATCATATCAGCAGCTTGAACTCCCGTTGATACTGTTAAGTATTCAACCATTCCAATTGCTTTTCCCATAGTTATCCCCCTTGACTACATAATTACTGCAGTTAAATATTTATTTTACCTTTATTTCCGAATATTAATTTATCTTTTACCTATTATAATATATTTTTCATTTACATCCAATACTATTCCAGATATAGGAGAATGGTAAGCAACAGACAAACTATCTTCCTTCACTTTTGCAATTGCTTCCCCTTCTTTTACCAAAGTTCCTTGTTCTACTATTGGTATAGAAGGTACTCCAATATGTTGAATTAATTTTATTTTTATTTGTTTTATATCAACTTCCTCTAAACTTAATGATGCTGGTACATCATACTTAGAAATACCTAATCTTGCTTTCAATCGCTCTAAAGGTATCATTCTTTCACTCCTAAATTTACTTATTTTAGAAAATCCCATATCCTTTGGAGCTACAATTCCATTATTTCTTAATTGTGTTCTACATTCATTTATTATTGTTTGAGGCGACAGACTTTGTTCACAAGCATACATTTCACATATTCCACATTGTGAACAGAAAAATATATTTAAAGATGACTTTACATCTGCTCTATCAACAAACATTATATTTTTCATTACTGCATGTGGTTCAATAGGATGTCCAATTGCATTTCTTGGGCACATTTCTGTACATCTATTACATTGACAACATACAGATTTTGCTCTATTTATACTAATAGCTATATTTTGATTCTTTTTCCTTACAATATAGTGGTCTTGTGGCAAAACTAATAATCCATTAGAGGTTTTTGTAACAATATCACTTCCTTTAACTAATTTACCAGTCATTGGTCCACCATGAATATATTCTGGATTTTCTATTGTTACTCCACCTGCCAATTTTATTACTTCATCAAAAGTTATTCCTATTGGCACTTTTATAGTTTTAGGCTCCTTTACTTCTCCAGCAACTGTTATATATTTATGTGTAACTGCCTTATTTTCAAACACAGCATTATATACATTATAAATAGTTTCTACATTATATACGATAACACCTACAGACAATGGTAATTTACCTGGCTCAACAATTCTACCAGTTGATTCATAAATAGTTATTATTTCATCTCCTGCCGGATATACTTCAGGTAGAAAAGAAATTCTCATATTAGCATAAAAACTTCTTTCAGCTATTACTTCCTCAACAGCTTCTACGGCTTTTACATAACACTCTTTTGTTGCAATAATAACTTCTTTTGCTCCAATAACCTCTGCAATAAAATCTAAAGCCTTTATTATTTCACTAGCTTTTACTGCTAGTAGTTGTTGATGTAATTTAAGTAATGGTTCGCATTCTGCACAATTTAATATAATAGTATCAATACCATAATTTAATTTTGCATAAGATGGAAACCCCGCTCCTCCTGCTCCTACAATTCCATTATTCTGCATAATTCTTTTCAACTCTAATATATCCATTATTTATCTACTCCAATCCTCTTCCATCATCTATAATTCCTACAATTAGAGCATCTATTGGTGAATCTTTCATATTCCCACCCATACGAGCAGCGCTACCAGTAGCTATAAGTACTATTTCACCTACCCCAGCTCCTACATTATCAATTGCTACCATACGGCCTTTGTTAATCATATTATCAATTGGTTCAATAATCATAAGCTTTAATCCAACTAATTTATCATTTTTTCTTGTTGCTACTACACTCCCTACAACTTTTCCTAATATCATTTTTCACCTACTCTATTCTTTACTATATATCCACAAGTCCCCTTGGACACATTAGCTGCATTAGCTTCATCTGCATCAATATGCATTTCTAAAGTGAAGCTATCTTCAACTCGAATTAACACATCATAAAATTCTGTTTTTCTATCATTATTTATCTTTACTGAAACAATTTCACCATCTTTTACTCCAGCTGAAATAGCATCCTTAGATGACATATGTATATGCCTCTTTGCTATAATGCAACCTTCATGTAAATATACTGTTCCTTTAGGACCAACTACTGCTATAGGAGCTGATCCTTGTAAATTCCCTGAATCACGAATTGGCACTTTAATTCCAAGTTTAAAGGTATCTGTTAGTGAAACTTCTACTTGTGATTTACTTCTTGCTGGCCCTAAAACTCTGATATTTTCTATTGCTCTAAGTTTTGTTCCTACAATAGTAACTTGTTCATTTGACGCAAATTGTCCACCCATTAAATCTTTCTTTTTAGTTAATTGATATCCTTGTCCAAATAATATTTCTATATGTTCTTGTGTTAAATGTATATGCCTTGCCGATACTTCCACTGGAACCATAAATCCATTTGAAACTCTTTCATCGTTTTCAATTGTATCTATAACTATTTTAGTAATCAATTCAATGATTTTTTTGTCCATATTATCCACCTACATTTTCAATTTAATACTTAAATAGAAGGTAGAATTTTTTCTACATCTGTATGTGGTCTTGGAATTACATGAGTTGCTACTAATTCTCCTAGTCTTGAAGCTGATTCAGCTCCTGCTTCTACTGCTGCTTTAACAGCTCCTACATCTCCTCTGACCATAACTGATACTAATCCTGATCCTATTTTTTCAGTTCCAACTAGTTCTACATTAGCTGCTTTTAACATTGCATCTGTTGCTTCTATTGCTGCTACTAACCCTCTTGTTTCTATCATTCCTAATGCTTGTTGTATCATTATTTTTCTCTCCTTATTATTTTTATTTTCCTTTTTGGTATATTTATTTTGAACTTTTTCTTTTATTTGCTTCTTATTATTGGGTGTTTCTGTTTTATCATTTTTATTGATATTTTCCATATATTACACCTCTTAGATATTATTTAACTTTTTTGCACTTACTTCTAATATTCTTCTTATTTCCTCATGAGGATTTGCTATAACAGCATGAATACATGGCTTTAGCGAACTCTCTACTGCACATTCTACTGCTGCTTTAACTGCTGCTATTTCCCCTTGTATAATTATTGTTACAAGTCTTCCACCTAATTTTCTTTCCCATGTAAATAATTCAACATCCGCTGCCTTACACATAGTATCTAAAGCTGTTATTGCTGCTGTTATACTTTGTATTTCGATAAAGCCTAGTGATTTCATAATCTTTTCCTCCTCATATAAAAAGTTTTATTTTATACTTGGTAATATTTTTTCTACATCTGTATGTGGTCTTGGAATTACATGAACTGCAACTAATTCTCCTAGCCTTTCAGCTGCTTGACTTCCAACTTCTGTTGCTGCTTTAACAGCGCCTACATCTCCACGTACCATTACTGATACTAAACCAGATCCTATTTTTTCTGTTCCTATTAATATTACTTCTGCTGCCTTTACCATTGCATCTGCTGCCTCTATTGCTGCAACTAATCCTCTTGTTTCTATCATTCCTAATGCTTCTTGTGCCATTTTACATTCCTCCTAAATATTATTAATTATTCTAATCTTTATTTATTAATTTTTATCTAATCCACTTAATTTAAGAAACTTTTCTATAGAATCTTCTGGTCTTGCTATTACATGTTTTGATATTACACCACTTAATTTATTTGCTTCTATTTCCGCTATTTCTATTGCAACTTTAACATCTTCTACACTACCTCTAAACTTCACCATAACGATAAGCGGTACTGGAAGATTGTCCGCATTTGCAGGTTTATTTCTATCAAAAGCTTCAATTGTAACATTTGCAGCCTTACACCCAGCATCTGCTGCTACAAAAGCTGCTGTTAATCCAAATACTTCTATCATTCCCACAGCATTTGCCATAATTTACTCCTCTATACTTTATTCATTTATTATTGCAATCTTCAGACCTTCCATAGCAAGATTAGTTTTATGACCTTCATTAATATTATCTAATGAATAAGTATGTGTTATAAGTTTTTCCATTGGAAGTCCTATTCCCTTAGCTCTCTTTAAGAAATCAAAAGTTGTTGCATAATCCCTTAAAGTGTATACCCATGATCCAACTACTGTAATTTCCTTAGAACATATATCAAAGTGTGGATTAATAGTTGCATCTCCACCGTTTATGAAAAACCCTAATTCACATATCCCTCCACCATTCCTAATAAATTTATATATATTTGAATGAGCTATTGGTGAACCTGTACATTGAAATGCAAAGTCAGCTAAATAACCTCCAAAAGCTTTTTTAACGCCTTCTGCTAATGCTTCATTACCTTTATAATTTTTAAAGTTAACAACATTAGATGCTCCTAATTCCTTTGCAAACTCTAATCTTTTCTCTTCTCCATCTACTGCTACAATATTTTCTATTCCCATTGTACGTAATACAGCTATACAAATTAATCCTATTGGACCACATCCTTGTACTACTATTCTACTATTAAACCTTAAAATCCCTGTTGATTTTGCTCTTTCCACTGCATGAATTAATACTGCACATGGTTCTATTAAAATTCTTGAATATAAATCTAAATCGCTTACATTAAATATTGTGGAGCCTCCTCTTATAACTATATAGTCAGCAAACCATCCATTTAAATGAATATCATCATCTGGGAGTAATCCATAAACATCTGCACCACCAACATTTTGTTTGTTTAAATCAAACATTGTAATATCAGGATTATCTTTAAATATCATACAAGAGACTACCTTATCCCCAACCTTCAAAGGTTTCCCTGCACTATCCTTAGTTACATTTTTACCTATTTTAACAACTTCCCCAGTACCTTCATGTCCTAAGACTACAGGCATTAATCCAAAAGGATCTCTTTTAAACTCATGAGCATCCGTTCCACAAATACCACAGCCCTCTACTTTTACTAAAATATCATTATCTCCTAATTCAGGAATTGGATATTCTTTTATCTCAAAATGTTCTAATTTTGTAAGCATAGCAACACGACTTGTTTTTCCTACTGTATTAACTGCTTTATTACATTTACATGATCCACCTTTACATTTTGAATCTTCATTTGCCATTCCTGCTAAAACTTGCATTACAATTTTTTCTATATCAATATCATTCATTAATTTAATCCCCCTATCTGATACATAAACTATCTGACATAACGCATCTTCGTTGTTTTGTAAAAGTACTTGCAGAAGTTAATCCTTCTCCTGTTCTACTTGCAATGGTAAATGTACAGAAGCCTTCTCCACCAAAACCAAGTGCTGCATATGAAGGTGCATTTTTAACTAAAATTGCAGTATCCATTGCTTTTGCATATTTAGTTAATGTATTAACATTTTTAGAATGTATATGTGCTGAATGTCTATTTCCCTTTTCAAGCCATACACATTTTTCAATTGCATCATCTATATCTTTTGCTCTTACAATCCCAAGTATAGGCATCATTAATTCTTCTTCAATTAATGGATGTTCCTTTTCGCCTTCAAAAATAATACATCTTGTTCCTTCAGGAGCTTCAATTCCTATTATTTTTAATAATGTAATTGCATCTCTACCAACACATTCACGATTAAGAATCTTCCCTTTTAATACAGTAGCTATTAATTTTTCTTCTTCTGTTTTAGAGACTATATAAGCACCATTTTCTTGTAAATAATAAATTAACTCATCAAATATTTTTTCTACAGCTACAACTTCTTTTTCAGCTATACATGGAAGGTTATTATCAAAAGTACATCCATTTATTATATCTATAGAAGCCTTTTGAACATCTGCTGTATCATCTACTAACACTGGTGGATTTCCTGCGCCTGCACCAATTCCTCTTTTCCCTGATGATAGTACTGCTGTTACTACTCCTGGTCCTCCAGTTGCTGAAATTAAAGGTATATCTTTATGTTTCATCATTATTTCACTTGTTTCTAATGTTGGATTATTTAATGAAACAACTATATTTTCTGGTCCCCCAACTTCTATTGAAGCTTCATTTACTAATGTAACTGCAAAATTGGATACATTTACGGCTGCAGGGTGAGGACAAAATACAACAGTATTACCTCCTGCAATCATTCCTATACTATTACATAAAATAGTTTCGCTAGGATTAGTACAAGGCGTTATTGCTCCTATTACTCCAAAGGGTCCCATTTCAACTAATGTAAGTCCTCTATCTCCTGACCAGGCTTTTGTTTTAATATCTTCTGTTCCTGGTGTCTTTTCTGCTAAAAGTTGGTGCTTTAGAATTTTATCCCCAACATTCCCCATTCCTGTTTCCTCTACTGCCATCCTTGCAAAGGTTTCAGCATTTTCTAAAGTTTTCTTACGGATATTATTTATAATCTTTTCACGGAAATCTAAGGGCATTTTTTGAACTATTTTTTGAGCTTCTATTGCTTTATCTATTGCAACATTCATATCATCAAATAATCCTAGTTTCTTATTTTTCTTTTTATTTTTTCCTAAACTTGCAATAACATTTTCTATAATTAACTTAATTTCTTCTTCATTTACTGACATTACATAACCTCCTCTAAGCATTTTTGTCCATATACTGCTAATAAACTATCTTGTTCTTCTGTTCCTCCACTAACGCCTAGACCACCTATTAACCTTCCTTTATAAAAAAGTGGAACACCACCTCCAAAGGTTATAATCTTCCCATCATTATTAAATTGAATTCCATATAATGAACAACCTGGTTGACTTAATTCTTTTAGTTCTAAGGTAGACATCTTTAATGCTACTACAGTATAGGATTTATTTACTGCAACATCATAACTAGCAATATATGAGTCATCCATACATTGAACTGTAATTGGTCTGCCTGCTTCATTAGATATGGCTACTACTGCTGATACACCCATTCTTTCAGCTTCTTCTTTTATTTTTTCTGTTAATAAAATTGCCTTTGACAAATTCATCTTAGGAATTATAATATTATTTAATATTTCATCTACTATGTTTTGTACATAGGCTTCATCCATTTTCTCTCCTCTTTTCTATAACCTTTTACTTAATATTTATCTGTTCTATTACCTTTTTTGTAATTTCGGCTACTAAATCATTATCAGTTTGAGGTTGTATTTGATCTTTTAATTTATGTGATACTCCACAAGTATGACAACTTGGCTTTCCTGATAAAGTATTTGGACAAATATTTGCAGGATGTTTACCTGTCATTCCAAATGTACGCCTTAGTTCATATAATCTTTCAACTTGCTCTTTTGATAATTCTTGTGGTCCACCTAGATGCTCTGAAATATATAATAACTTAGCATAGAACTCTAAAGATTCCATCTTCATATATGCTGCTTCTAAAGAATCCGAATAAGTTAATGCTCCATGATTTTCTAAAAGTACTGCATCAAAATATTGTAAATACTCAGATACAGCATCAGGAATTTCATTAGTAGAAGGTGTACCATACTTAGCTATTGGCACACATCCTAATGCAATTACAGCTTCTGGCATAATAGGTTGTGTTAAAGGTCTTCCTGCAATAGCAAAGCCTGTTGCATACATAGGATGAGCATGTACTACAGATTGTACATCTGGTCTTTCCTTATATACTCTTAAATGCATTTTTATTTCTGATGATGGTTTAAATCCCTTATTGGCAAATAAAATATTCCCATTTATATCAACCTTACAAATATATTCTGGAGTCATAAATCCTTTACTAACTCCTGTTGGTGTACATAAGAATTCATTTTCTGAAATTTTAACAGAAATATTACCATCATTTGCAGCTACCATTCCACGGTTATAAATTCGCTTTCCAATTTCACATATTTGTTTTTTTATTTCAAATTCATTTTGCATATTTTCCGCTCCCATTTTATATTAATTTTTTAAGTATCTGACTAGATTTTTTATTCCTTCTCCAGTTATTGAACTTACCTTAAATATTTTTTTACACCCAGCTAACTGAAGCCATCTATTTACTTGTCTAACATTAGCATTTTCCTGGTCTATTTGAGTAACAATTCCTATAACTTCTCTACTTGCCATACTTACAATATTAGGTGGAAATAATGTAAATGCCTCCGTTGCTGACACAATAAGTGCAATTATATCGCATTCATATGAATATATAAGAAGTGCTCCTCCAAGAGTTTTAGTTTGTATATATTCTCCTGGCGTATCTATAATCCAACCTGCATAACTAATTGCTTGTGTCTTTTCATATCTTTTTTCTTCTCCACTTAATACTTGCTTTAATGTTGTTTTTCCACATTCACTTCTCCCTATAAGAATTATCTTTTTCATACGCTTATGTCCTTGTAATATTACATATTGTAAAATTCAATACTTTTTTACAATAATTCGTTAATGCTTTAAGAGCTGCATCAACATCTGAAAGTGTACCAGTTACAACTAAGGTTCCACTAAATCTATCTATAAAACCTATTTCTATTCCTGCTTCTTTCAGTGAAATATCTCCAGCAATAATTGTTGTTTCTGCTGGACTCATTGTTACAATACCAATTGCTGATTTTGAATAATCAATTTTAGGATCTAACCCTAATTTTTGATATAATACTTTATCTGGATTTGCAATTATATGTGCTAACGTGATTTGTTTACCAGGTACAATTTCTTGAATTATTCTCATTTTATCTTCTAAGGAGTACTGATCCATTTTAAACCTCCTCGTTATTTCCTTTTATCCACCAATTTTCCCATTTAACCCCGTACTATTTACAACTTCAAGTAATCTTTTCATCTTTTCTTCTGAAGGTGGTTCTATTAAATCAAGTAAGTAATTTCTATTTAATCCATCATACTTATCCATCCCAAGCCTATGATAAGGTAATAAATGCAATTCATTTACACCTTTTAGATTCTTGGTGAACCTAGCAATATCTAATATTTCCTTTTCTGAATCATTGAAGCCTGGAATTACAGGTACTCTAATTATTAAATTAGATCCATATTCCGAGATTTTTTTGGCATTTTCTAACACTATAGAGTTATCTTTTCCTATATATTCTTTATGCTTTATTGGATTAATATGCTTTATATCCATTAATACATAATCAATCTCTGGTAAAAGCTTTTTTATTATATTAAAATCTACAGCTGCTGTTGTTTCTATTGCAGTATTTATACCTGCTTCTTTACAACTCTTTAATATTCCATAAGCAAATTCTGGCTGAAATAAACATTCGCCACCAGACAGAGTAACTCCCCCACCACTTCTTCTGTAATATGAACGATCTTTTTCTATTTGAAATAATATTTCTTCAACTGAAACATCTTCTCCTATAATCTTTAATTTTCCATCTACCTTCATTTTTTCTATTTCAAATTCCTGTGATTCTGGATTACAACACCATTTGCATCTAAAAAAACATCCCTTTAAAAACACTATGGTTCTTATTCCTGGCCCATCATGTACAGAAAACTTTTGTATATCGAATATTCTACCTTTTATTTTTAAATAATCCTTTTCCATAAACTTATAACTTCCTTAAAAACCAGTTTGCTCTGTACGATTAATAATATCATCTTGAAGTGATCTTGATAGTGAAGTAAATAATGCACTATATCCAGCTACTCTTACAACAAGTGTTTTGTACTGTTCTGGATTTTTTTGAGCATCCAATAATGTTTCTTTACTAACTACATTAAATTGAATGTGACTTCCCTTTTGATCAAAGTATCCTCTAATAAAGGATATAAAGTTTTCTAATCCAGCTCGCCCACTTAATGCTGATGGATGGAACTTTTGATTAAACAATGTACCATTTGATGCTATTGAATGATCTATCTTCGATACAGAATTTGCTGCTGCTGTAGGACCCTTTACATCCTTACCTGCTGTTGGTGAAACTCCATCTGCTATTGGTCTATGAGCTAATCTTCCATCAGGAGTTGCCCCTGTTTGAGCACCTAAAGGTACATTAGCTGATACTGGATATAAACCTGCTTGATACTGTCCCCCTCTTGGATTTTTATATTTTTCTAAAGGCTTAGTATAAGTATAGGCTACATCTCTTGCAAAATTATCAATCTCTCTAATATCATTTCCAAACTTAGGTATATCCTCTATCTTATCTAGTAACTCTTCATACTTTTTCTTTTTCTCTTCTGTAACAGTCATTACCTGTTTAACTATATTTACAACTTTTAGAATTTCATCTTCAGTAAGTTTGATATTTCTATTTAATAAGTTTTTAACTATTTGCATAGTAATATCTTCTATCTTACTTTTTGAAATTCCCTTACCATAATTATCACGTAAGGCTTCTCTATACTCTTCTAAAGTTAATTCTTTTTTATCAAATACTAACTCCTTTATTGCATATAAAGAATCAGCAACATTTGCTACCCCAAACCCCTGAGGTCCAGTATAATTATATAAAGCGCCTCCCTCTTGTACCGATTTTCCTCTTTTTATACAATCATCTATCATCGAAGAAAGATAAGGAAGTGGACAACGCTCTCTATGTGCTATATCTATAGAGTTACATGCATTTACTAATAATTCTATAAAGTAATTCATTTGTTTTTTATAAGCCTCATAGACTTCTTCAAAACTATTCATTTTAGTAATATCACCTGTAGATACTCCTATTAATTCACCATTATCCATACCATTTTCAAATACTAATTCTAATGGCCTACACATATTAAAAAATGCTGCATCATGCCATCCTTCTGTTTTACCTGCTTTTTGTGGTTCAACACATCCAATTATGTTGTATTCTCTTGCATCACTTAAAGTTAAACCTCTATTTATCAATGATGGTATAATAACTTCGTCATTATAATAAGCTGGCAATCCTATCCCTGTCCTAGTTAATGTAGTAGCTTTTATTAATAAATCATGAGGTGTTTTATTCCAAACTCTAACTGATAGTGATGGCTGAGGTAACATTATATGCAACGATGCTTCTATGCACATATAAGATAAGTCATTTGTAACATCTATACCTTCTCCATTTTGACCACCCACAATTAAATTTTGAAATAACCCATAACCTGCAAATCCTTCTGCTGAAGCTGCATCTCTAACCTTATTAAGTTCATTTAATTTGACCCAAATACAATCTATAAGTTCTTGTGCTTCTTCCTTATTTATTTCTCCTTTATTAATACTCAATTCGTAATAAGGATACATGTATTGATCAAATCTTCCTGGTGATATTGAGTGTCCACTTGATTCTAATTGAAGAAGCATTTGAACAAACCAAAATGATTGACATGCCTCATAAAAATTCCTTGCTCCTTTTGCTGGCACTCTATCACAATTTTTAGATATTGCTTCTAATTCTTTTTTTCTTTTTTCATCAACACATTTTTCTGCAAGATCTTTAGCAAGAATAGAATAACGTCTTGCATAATTAATTACCTCTTTACAGCTTAAAATAACAGAATTTAAAAACTGACTTTTGCTAGCATAATCCATATCTGAAACTTTACAAATCTTTAATTCATCTTCTGCTTCTTTTATAATTCCTTCATATCCTATTTCTAAGATTTTGTCATAACATACAGTTACATGGCCAACACCATTATAATAATAGTTTCCTGGAGTAAATATATTATGATCTATTGCTTTTATTGTTTCTGGATTCATATAAGAAGTAGCTAATTCACTAGTAGTTTTTCCCTGCCAATATTTATAGGCATTTTTTAAAGCTATCTTTGTTTCTTCTGAAATATAAAATGGATCTGCACTTCTTTTTTCAATGGTGTCAAATTCACCTTCTAACCATGAAAAAGAAAATTCAGGAAATACTTGGCATCCTCTTGGTGATTTAGTAGTACTTCCTACTATAAGTTCATTATCTCTAATTACAACTGGAATATTCTCTAAGATGTGGGCAAACGCTTCTGCACGTCTTGTAATAATAGGCTTGTCTTCTGTTTGCATATAAGATTCAGTAATAAGAACACCTCTATCAGCTTCAATTTCTGGCATTTTTTCAAATAGTGCATTTATTAGTTTAATTATCCTAGTGCTCTTTGGAATACTATAATCACTCATAAATAATTCCTCACTATTTTAAATTTAATTGTTCCATTACCTTTTTTGTTATTTCTGATACTATATCTATATTAATATCTTCACTTTTTTCATTATTCTTTAATATTGCTTCTCCTGGATGTCTTCCTGTTAATCCATAAGCTTCACGCATATTACATAACTTTCTCACTTCTTCTTGTGGTAATTCTTTAGGTCCACCTAATTGTCTTGATATATATAATAACTGTGCATAAAATTCCACCGATTCCATTTTATGATATGCTCCAAATAATGAATCTCCATAAGTTAATGCACCATGATTTTCTAATAAAACTGCATCATAATTTTGTAAAAACTTTGATACTGCATCTGGAATCTCCATTGTCGATGGTGTCCCATATGCTGCAATTGGAACTTCTCCTAAAGCAATAATAGCTTCTGGCATAATTGGTTGATTAAGAGGTATTCCTGCAATTGCAAAACCAGTTGCATACATAGGATGTGCATGTACTACTGATTTTACATCAGGTCTTTCTTGATAGACTCTCATATGCATCTTTATTTCAGATGACGGCTTGAAATTTCCATTCGCTTTAAGTAATTTTCCGTCTTTATCTACTTTACATATATATTGAGGTGTCATAAACCCTTTACTTACTCCTGTAGGTGTACATAAATATTCATTCTCGCTAATTTTTACTGATATATTACCATCATTAGCTGCAACCATTCCTTTGTCATATATTCTTTTCCCAATTTCACATATTTGTTTTTTTATTTCATATTCTGATACCATACTATTTCCTCCCTAATTCTTGTATATTATATACCAATTAAAACTCATGCTTGTTTTATGTTGTTTTTATTTTTATTTTCTTTGTTTAATTGAATCATACCACTATTTATCAATTAATTCAACCTAAATTTATATATTTATTTATTGTTTTTATTGGTTTATCCGTTACACAAGAACATATCTCTATTATTTCTTTAACTCCATTTCTCATAGCAAAACTGTAATCAGCCATTTTTAACATCTCCATATCATTAAATCCATCACCAAAGGCCATTATTTCATCTCCTTCATTCAAGAAATCCCTCTTAATTTCTTGTATAGCTGATCCTTTATTAACTCCTAACTCTATAAAATCTAGCCATTCTTTTCCATTATAGGACACATTAAACTTTTGCATATTCCTAATTATCCATGCCTTATTAATATTTTTTTCAGCACTTTTATACACTGAAATTCTTAATGGATCTTCTGGCAAATCCTCACCCTTGCTAATCTTAATAACATGACCTTTTGTTTTATTTAAATAATCTATATATGCTTTATTTTTTGATGTTGTATATAATGTATGGACTCCAAATATTAAACAATCATATCCATGTTCCTCTATTTCATTTGCAAGACTTATAACTTTATTCTTTTCTATAGTTCTTTTAGTTAGTATTTTTCCTTTATAAGTAATCAATGACCCATTTTCACTAATAAGAAATATATTATGTTTATTTTTTCTAATAAAATAACTTAATTCTCTATATGATCTTCCACTTGCTATAGCAAAATAAATATTTTTCTCTAATATTTTATTAATTATATTTATTGTTTCTTCATCAATATTTTCCTTCTCATGTGGTAATAATGTTCCATCCAAATCGCTTACCACTAATTTAATCATGCTAAACTACACCTTTAGTTAGTAAAACATTTGCATATACAGCTTTTTCACCTGTTGCAATAACAGCATAAGCTTCCTTTGCACATTTATAAAATTCAAATCTTTCTATATTTTCTATATTAGGCCTTATACTATAATGTTTATCTAATATATCTTTATATTTATCCCAAATAACTGGAATAATTGTATCTCCAGATACTACTTTCATTAATCCAAATGGGGCTTCGCTGTATTTAACATCTAATGGAAATAATTCTAAAATTGCATCTAACAATTCTGGAACTCCATGCCCATCTGCTCTTATAACTCTTTTACCACATGTTTCTGAAGGAAAATTTCCATCGGCAATTACAATAGTATCTCCATGTCCCATTTCCATAAGCGTCTTTACTAAATCTGGTGATAATATTTTTGGAATTTTATTTAACATTATTCTTTCTCCTTTCAAAAAGGCCTGCCATTTTTAATGGCAAGCTCTCTAAAAACAATCTATTCTATTTTACTTTTATTAGTCATATAAGTTTGGTGCAATATTTTCATCTTCCATATTATCAGCTGTATACCATTGACATCCTGTATCAACATCTGATACTGACTCACCCTTTGCAGCCTTAACAGCTAATTCAACAGTTTTACGTCCAATTGAAAGTGGATCTTGTGTAACAGCTCCAGCTAATCTACCATCTTTAATAGCTCCCTTTATTAGAGAACCGGAATCAAAAGCAATTCCTATAACATCTTTACCCAGCTTTTGTAAATTAGCATCAGCATTTACTAATGCTTCACCAGAAAATTGGTTTGAACCATAAATACAAATTGTATCCGCTTTATTCAATAAGTTAATACCATCAGTTGTTGCTTGCTCAGCATTTACTGTAGCAGGAACAGCTACATCAATAATTACATTTGCATTATCAACCTTTTTCATCCATTTATCATGCCCTTCAACAGAAACAGTCTTACCATCAGCTTCTATTAAAGATTTAATTTTATCTATAAATCCACTACCACGATTAACTATAGATTCAGCAGTTGCATCTTGATTCATTACCCCTATTCTTACAGTTGAAGTAGCACTTGAAATCTTTTCTTTAATTAATGGATAAGTATTTTCAGCTGCTAACTCACCTGCTTTATAATTATCTGTAGAAGCATTTGCATAAACAGCTCCTTCTGGCGCACCAGGAACCCCTGAATCAAAACCTATTATTGGAATTCCAGCATCTTTAGCTGTTTGAATAGCTTCTAAACATGCTTCTGTACTAAGTGCAGCAAGTCCTATAGCATTTGGCTTTAAATTAATTGCATTGTTTAACATTTGTACTTGATCTGCTATATCTGATTCTGTATTAGGTCCTACAAACTCAATTTTCGCATTAAGTTCAGTTGCTTTTTCTTCAGCCCCTTGCTTAACTGCTTGCCAGAATTGATGTTGAAATCCCTTTGATACTAAATACACATACACCTCATCATCTTGTGAATTCGATACATCTTTTGCTGGTTCTTTACTACACCCTGCTAAAATAGATCCTAGTATTGAGGCACAAAGCATTAACCCTAATAACTTTTTTTTCATAATCTCATCTCTCCTACTTCTTATTTTTTCTTCTATTCATAACGTCCGCAAACACGGCTATAACTAGAACAAACCCAGTAATAAATTGCTGATAATGTGGCTGTAATCCAATTAAAGGAAGTCCTGTTTTCAATACTGACATAATAAATACTCCAATTAATGTACCTGCAATCGTTCCATATCCCCCACTCATTGATGTTCCACCAATTACAACACCAGCAATAGCATCTAATTCAAAACCTCCACCACCACCAGGTAGTAATACAGAATATGTTGCAGCATATGCTATACCTGCAATTCCAGCAAAAGTACCTGAAATTACATAAGCTAAAGTCTCCCATTTAACAACGTTTACACCGGAAAGTCTAGTAGCTTCCTTATTACTTCCAAGTGATAAAATATAACGTCCAGGCTTTGTATTAGATAAGAAAATTGACATTATTATTGCTAAAACAATTAATAAAATAAATCCTGTTGGAATAATAACTGCATCTTGTCCACTTCCTAGTGTCATTTTAAATATCTTACGGTACCATCCTTGATCTGTTGTAGCTGCTGGCCATGTTATACTTTGTGCTTTTGTAAAAATTGATCCTAACCCTTTTGAAACCATCATGGTACCTAATGATGCAATAAATGGTGGAATTCCCATTTTGGAAACCATTATTCCATTACATAACCCAAAAAATGTTCCGATTAGAACCCCTATAATTAAACATACCCATATAGGAAAGCCACTATTAACTGCAAGGGAACCCGATATTAATGATGAACATACTAATACAGTTCCAATTGAAAGGTCTATCCCACCAGTAATAATAACAAAGGTAATTCCAATTGCCATAAATCCAATATAATATGAAGCATCAAATATACTTACTAAAGTTGTGTATTGACGGAATGCTGGACTCATAAAAGAGAAGAATACAAATAATACTATTAATGCCAATATTGCAATCAACCTTTGTGTTCCAACTGCCTTTACGAATTTATTTTCTAAAATTACACTTTTTATTGAAATTTGTTCTTTATTCATGACTTCTTCCTCCTAAATTAATTTCTAATGGTTGCTTTATCCATTATAGATTCTTGTGTAGCCTCTTCAATTGGAATTTCACCAGTTATTCTACCTTCACTCATAACTATAACTCTATCACTCATTCTAAGAATTTCAGGTAATTCAGAAGAAATCATAATAATAGATTTACCCTGAGCAACAAGTTCATTCATTAAACTATATATTTCACTTTTTGCTCCAACATCAATTCCCCTAGTAGGTTCATCAAAAATTAATATATCACAATTTTTCACTAACCACTTTGCTATAACAACCTTCTGTTGATTCCCACCTGATAATGTAATAACTGCTGTTTCAGTAGATGCTGTTTTAGTTCTTAATTTTTCTACAAATTCTTTACATACGCACTTTTCTTTTTTCTTATTTATAAATATTCCATTGATAAACTCATCTAAAGATGCTAATGTTGAGTTTTCAGTTACAGTTTTATCAAGAACTATTCCATAACGCTTACGGTCTTCTGATAAATAACCTATACCCGCTTTTACTGCATCAATTGGATTTTTAATATCTATTTTTTTATCGTTTACATAAATGATTCCACTATCAATCTTATCTGCCCCAAAAATCGCTCTTGCAGTTTCTGTACGCCCCGATCCCATAAGACCCGAGAAACCTAGTATTTCACCTTTTTTTAGTTCAAATGTAACATTCTTAACATTTTTTCCTGCGCATAAATTTTCCACTTTTAAAACAGTTGGAGCATCTTCTGACACATTACTCTTTTCTTTAGGCGCTTCATATATGGTACGTCCTACCATCATGCTAATAATATCTTCTTTAGTACAGTCCGCTGTTATTAAAGTTCCTACATATTCCCCATCTCTCATAACAGTTACCCTATCAGTTATTAAATTTATTTCATCCATTCTATGTGAAATATATATTATTCCAATATCATTTTCTTTTAAATCATTAATAATCTTAAATAATTCTTCAATTTCTGAATCAGTTAGTGCTGCTGTAGGCTCATCAAAAACTATTATTTCTGCTTTTTGAGAAATAGCCTTAGCAATTTCACACATTTGCTGTTTACCAACTGTAAGATTACCCATTATCTCATTAGGATTAATATTAATATTTAGTTTTTCGAATAGCTTCTTAGCCTCACTATTCATCTTTTTATCATCTATAAATTTACCTTTCATAAATTCTCTTCCGATAAAAATATTTTGAGCTACCGTTAAGTGATTCATCATATTTAATTCTTGGTGTACAATTACAATACCAGCTTCTTGTGCTTCTTTTGGATTGGAAAACTCGACTTCTTTATTTTTATAAATGATTATTCCACTATCTTTACTATATATACCAGTAAGAACCTTCATTAGTGTTGACTTTCCTGCTCCATTTTCACCCATTAGTGCATGTACTTCACCCTTTTTAAGTTCTAAGTATGCTTTTTTAAGAGCATGTACCCCAACAAAAGATTTATCTATATCTTTCATCGTTAATATAGTTTCCCCCACTTACATCACCTTCCACTTTTTATTTGCACATCTAATTAGTATAAGCAAAGTATATCATGTACACATTCTTTATTTAATTGAATATATTACAAAAAACCGTTAAAAAATTACTGTTTTTATTTGTTTCTCATTAAAGAAATTAAAATATCCACATAATATAACATAATCACAACAAAAACAATTATTCTATTACTTCTCTAAACTGCCTGCCTATAAAAGGAAATAACATTTTTTGATTTTCATCAGTATACATAAATTCTTTTGTTATTAATTCAGAACCACAGTCTAAGAATTCTACATATTTTTCACCCTTTACAGCCTTAACAGCTTGTTCAACTCCAAAGTATCCCATATTAAAAGGCTTTTGTATTACAATTCCATTAATAATGCCTTCTTCTAATAACTTTACTTCTTCAATAGAATTATCAAAACCTATTATTATTACTTCTTTTTCTAATCCAAGTTCTTTAACAGCTTTTGCTGAGCCTACACTTGAGTACTCATTTAAAGCTGCTATCATATCAATATCAGGATGCTCCTCTATAAGCTGTTTTGTTAAATTATATGCTTTATCATATTTTGACTCACAAAATACTACATCAATTATTTTATCTTCATATTTTCCTAATCCATTTCTTAGTCCAGTTTCTCTTTCAATTGCTGTAGATGATCCTTTAACATGACTAACTACCACTATCTTTGTATCATCATTTATTAAAGTTCTCATATAATTCCCCATCTTTTCTCCAGCTACATAATTTCCTGTTGAAACAATGCTATCTGCTACATTGGAATTTATTGTAGAATCAATTAAAACTAATTTAATTTCATTTCTTTTTATCTCTTCCGCCATATCTGTAGTCTCTGTATAACTCGAAGGTGAAAGCAAAATTGCATCTGGCTTTTTTTCAATAGCTTCTTTTATTAATTTATTTTGCTCCTCATAGTCTGCTTCATAACTAGGCGCTACTACAGTTAAATTTACGTTATACTCCTTGGCTGACATTTTTGCTCCTGAAATTAAAGCCATCCAAAATTCATTTTTTTCATCTACACTTTTAGAAATATATACCATCTCTAAAGGCTTTCCTTTATCAACATTTTTAACTGAAAATATAATTATAAAAATTGAAAGCATAATAATTATAATCATTAATCTTCCTAATAAATTTTTCTTATTCCTCATATCCTATTTCTCCCCTTTTTGGAATTCTTATTTTCACTGTAGTCCCTTCTGACTTTTTGCTTTCATAAATTAATCCATATTCTTTTCCATAGGTTAGATTTAGTCTCATTTGTACATTACATATTCCAACACCATTTGATTTTTCACTTTTTTTACAATTATCAAATATATGCTCAAGTTGATATTTATCCATTCCTACCCCAGTATCTTTAACTATAATTTCTATTTCACTACCACAATCATAACCTTGAATTAAAATTAAACTTTTTCCTTCTTTATACTTAATACCATGATATATAGCATTTTCTACTATTGGTTGTAATATAAGTTTAATTATTTTAACGCTATATATGCTTTCTTCTATCTCTAATTTAAATTCAAGCTTATCTTTGTATCTCATCTTTTGTATAGTTAAGTAACTATTTATATAATTAACTTCTCTTTTTATTGTAGTAAACTCTTCTTCATTACTAATACTTTCTCTTAATAGCTTAGCAAGAGATGATGTCATAATCACAACCTCTTTTGTTTTATTGCATTCAGACATCCATATTATAGAATCCAATGTGTTATAAAGAAAATGTGGATTAATTTGAGCCTGTAAAGCTCTTATCTCACTTTTTCTTTTCTGCTTTTGTTCATATACATTTTGCCTCATCAATTTCTTAATTTCTGATATCATAATATTAAAAGAATTGCTTAAACTCACTACTTCATTTTCCCCGGTAGCATCTATATTTACTGTTTTAAAATCTCCCTTTTCAACATCCCGCATAGAATTTTTTAATATCTCAAGAGGCTTGGTTATTTCTTTAGATATTGCCATGGAAATTATTATTGCCAATCCAAGAATCACACTAATAACAATGCCATAAACTAATATCATTTCATTATCATTTTTTATTAATTCATCCATATATGCTACACCAACAACTGTCCATCCTGTTTTTTCTGACTTACTAAATGTGTATACACAACTATCTCCTCTTAAATCAGTAGCAAAGTAATTTTCCTCACTATTCATAATCATTTCAATATTTTCTGTTATTAATCCACTATATATAAGCTGCTGCTTAGGATGATATATTATATTTCCATTTTCATCTATAATAAAAACATAACCTTTTTTCCCCAAAGCGTTTTTTTCACATAAATCGCTAATTGCATTATAATTAAGGTCAATAAAAAAAACGCCTTCTTGTTCATTAGTATTAGGACTTATTAGAGTTCTGCATAAAGTTATAACCCATTTATAGTTATCCTTGATTACATTTTGAACGTGTGAAGACGAAATAAAGGTTTCTCCATTTTTCAGAATAGCATTCTTATACCAACTAGTATCTTCAATGGATACATATTCTGAAAGTTCATCCTTACCATCATTTATAATATATTTATTATTTGAATCAATAATTGCTATGTTACCTATATCTTCTCTGGTTTCTCTTACAGTTTTGAATAGCCTTAAAATTCTTTGTTTATAATACTCGTAATTTTTATTTCCCTCATCTTCAAATAAGTATTCTTGAACCTCACTATCCTTTGCAATTAACGTAGAAATATTGTCCATAGATACAATATATGAATCTATATCATTATTAATTTGCTTTATAATTTTTGTTGTATAATCTACTGAATTATTTTTTACTATATTTTCAGTATACCGAATTGCAATAAAACTAATAACTAGTAATGTAATTAAAATTAGTATTGAGAAAGACATTAATATAGATGTTCTTATATTTAAGTACTGGAAAACTTTTGATACTCTTTTTCCTTTTATCATATTAATTTCTCCTTTTTTCTTTAGCATATTCTTTTGGACTTCTACCTGTTATTTTCTTAAATGCTACACTAAAATAATGTGGATCTCTAAAACCTACTTTATCTGAAATCTCATAATTTTTTAAAATTGTATTTTCTAATAACTCCTTCGCTTTTTCCATCCTAACCCTCGTTAATACTTCCATAAAGGTTTCTCCAGTATAATTTTTGAATATTGTACTAAAACGACTAGTACTAATACAAAGATATGAACAAATAATATTTAAATTTAAATCATAATTATTGTAATGCTTTTCAATATAGTCAAGTGCTAATCTAGCAAGTTTATTAGAATAAGAATCCTTTTTCTTATACATCTCCTCACATGACATAAAAGAAAAATCTTTCAATATTAACATAGCTTCTCTTAATGACCTTGATTCTGTTATTTTAGTTATTGCATCTTCTTTTATTTTATATATAAGATCATCTGAAACAGTACATATTTTTAACAAATCACAAGTTTGTGAAATTATTTCAAATAGATATAAACATATCTTATTTTTTCTTATATATGCTTTTCTCAGTAAAGCTTGAATCTCACATAATGTTTCTTCTATCACTTCTCTTTCATTTAACTTCATTGCTAAAATTAATTTATCAATAACTTTATCTAATTTTACTGATTTGCTTATACTATTCTTTAAATTTTCACTATCAAAAATTTGATTTTCGTTCCATAAATACCTATATAAGAGCAATTGTTCCGCATCGATATAAGACTTATGTAAATCTGATAATGAATGAACATTCTCTCCAATACTTATTGTAATAGTTAAACCTAAAACCTTAAAAACTTCTTCTTGTATTTCTTTAAACATTCTATTTATAACAATTGAAAACTCTTTTATACTATTTGTCCATAACAAAATAAAGGCTTTGTTATTATCGCCCTTACAAACTTCTCCAGCATTATATTTTTTTATAATCTCATTACTTATATTATATATAACAAAAGATTTCATCTCTCCTTCTTTAATTTTATCTTTATCTGTATCATATGAATCCGAATAGATATCGATTTCAATAATAGCAATTCTATAAACTAAGTAATCTAAATTAATTCCATATTCCCATAAGTCTTTGCGACTTTCTTCATCTAATTCATTTCCTAAAATTAGATTCTTTATAATTTTAGATTGAATTAAAATGCGATTTTTAAAATAACTTTTATTTAATTTTTGTAACTCATTTTCAACTTCTTTTTTCTTATCTATTTTTAACTTCAGATTTAATAATACTTCTGAAAGTTCACAGGCAGTAATAGGCTTTGATAGATATTCAGATACACCATACCTAATAGCTTTCTGTGCATATTCAAATTCATTATATCCACTAAAAATAATTACATCAATTTTGAGGTTATTCATATTTACATATTTACTTAACTCAATTCCATCAATAAATGGCATACATACATCTGTAATAATTACATCAACCTTATTATTTTTAATATATGCTATTGCTTCTTTACCGTTTTCACATATTGATACTAGTTCATATCCAAGTTCCCTCCAGTTAATACTCTCAGCAATTGCTTCCCTAACTAAAATCTCATCATCTACTAGTAATAACTTATACATAGCATTCCTCCAAATTGTGTATAATTTGTTATTTTAATATTACATTTACTTTTTTTGTATGTCAATTGATAAGATTACTTTTTATTTGTAAATTGAAAAAGTAACTTCCGTTTTTTTACTTAAACAGAAGTTAGTCTTGCAAAGTATCTGATATAATTAATTTGATATTTGTCCTTAGCATATTAGGAGGATTAATTATGTCAAGCAATATACTATGCAAGGGAAAACACCTTAGAATTGAGGAATGCCTTATAATTGAATATGGATTGAATCAAAATTATACACTAATACTTGTGATAAGCAATGTAAGAAATGTAGATTTATATATTATTATAGAACATTTACTGATTTCATTAAATTCATTGAAGATACTCCTAACCTTCCATTGGTAGAAATAGATACTGTCCACAGCACACGTAGTGGCAAAGTTCTGCTAACCTTTATTTTTAGAAATTATTCATTAATGATAGCTTTTATTATTGATAGTTGCACAGAATTAGGAGTAAAAGAAGCTCTAGGTAAATTATATGAGGTAGTTGGAAATGAGGGGTTCAAAAGGTATTTTCCTGTTATTTTAACAGATAACGGTTCTGGATTTAAAGACCTGATGATTTAGAATTAGATAGTGAATGGAATCAAAGAACTAAAATAGTTTACTGTAACACGATGGCTTCTTACCAGAAGCCTTACGTAGAAAAGAATTATGAATACATAAGATATATAATACCTAAACGAATATCATTAAACAACCGTACTCAAGAAGATATTACTTTAATGATGAATCATATTAATAGTACAGCAAGAGCCAGTTTAAATGGAAATACGCCATTCAAACTAGCCCAAATATTATTAGATAATTCACTGTTAGAAAAACTATCATTCAAACATATACTAGCAGATGAAATACATCTAAAACCTGCACTTTTAAAAAATAAGATATAAAAATCTAAGGCAACTATCAACGGAACTTAATCATGCAAAAATCAGACAAAGGTCACTTAGTTTTGCAAGGAAGTTCCGTAGGCTTAATAATCATGTTTAAAAAGCCTTGAAAATTGATTATCTTATAAAAATTATAGCTTATTTTATAGCTTTTTACTATTAAAATTATATCTAAAAACTGACTTTACTCTTGTATTTGCAATAGCTTACGCTAAAACGGAAGTTCGTTTTGTATTCAACGATTATTTTTTTTGCAAAAATTAAGAGAATATATAAATAAGCCTCACTTGAGAGGCTTTTTCTACTTTATATATTTATTCTAATTCATATATTCACTTTAATATTTAATATATGGTTATTTTCTAAGCAGACAATACCTCTCTATCTCTTTCTTTTAATTCTTCAAAATATTTCTCTGTTTCTTCTACAACTACTTTTCTAAGTCCTATTAAGCCTACTAAGTTTGGAAAAGCCATAAGTCCATTTACTATGTCTGCTATTATAAAAATCATTTCTAATGGTAAAAATGGTCCAACTCCCACTAATGCTAT
>Ga0129315_1000448_pt1 | contig 34077 bp, 46 predicted proteins | sample Cm827metagenome_FD_94432 | JGI IMG/M metagenome (GOLD analysis project Ga0129315, IMG submission 94432) | Eastern black-and-white colobus group fecal microbial communities from Wisconsin, USA - Cm827 metagenome | ecosystem: Host-associated > Mammals > Digestive system > Large intestine > Fecal... | reverse complement strand
ACAAGATAAGATAAACCAATATAACGACAAGGATAACACACCAACTCAAAATGACATTATATATGGTCAAATACTATTACTAAACTGGATTTTAGATAAATAGTAATTCGCATTTCAGAAATATTACGAACTTAAAGATAAATAGGGAGCAATAAATTATGGATTTCAAAATAACTAAAAGACTAGATATTATTAACAATGAGGGAGATTATTTAAAGTTGGAAAGTGATGATTTCGCTATAGTATGGACTAAAAATGGGGATTGTAAGACTGTGCAGATAGAGCAAATAGACGATAATGGAATAATTGCTATAGATCAGAATGAAAAAGGATTCTTTTTCAAATTTGAAAGAATTGAAAATATCCAAAAAACTAATTCGTTATGTATAGAAAAATCAGATTTAAATACTGTTGATTTGGAGGGAGATATTAATGGCAGATAAAATGATAAATGCAATAATTGAATTTTATAAATTAGTTCTTACTTCGCCTACATTCATAGTGATTTACTTAATCGCTGTTGTTTTGAGTTTATTTACAATGTTTCTTACTAAAAGAAAAACAGGTGAAAGCTTTCTTAATTTTATAAAGAGAATGTCAGAGGAAATGTAGTGTTAGTAATGTATAAATATTATACAGTGTAATTATTACGAAAGAGAGGAATGGAAATCTATATGAATAAGGGACTTGAAATAAGAAATAAAAAATTAACTAAAAACACTATAAAAAGAAATACAGTAAAGGAAGGCCAAGAAAAAGTATGTAGATTTATTACTATAAAATATCAAATTATCGAAAGAATAAATGGAAAATATAAAAGAATTGGTTCTAATACTGTTAATGGGTTGCAAATTAAAAATAGAGTATATATGAATGATGGCTCTTATAAATTAATAAATGGGAAAGGCGTAACTATCAAAAAAACTTTTGATACTATTCCTGAGTGGGCTTCAGATGAATTGATAAATAAGTATAGCAACTTTCTAAAGCAAGACTAATACGAATTTCAGTAAAATGACTATAAATATTACGAAGGAGCTGCTGTTGTAGATGAAGGTAATAGACGAGCAGATAAGGCTTTTTTACTTATTACCAATCAACAAAATTATGAATGGAGATTTTACAATAAAATGAGAGAATTGTTTGATTATTTAAGTGAATGTGAAAGACAAAGAATAAAGATAACAATAGCAAATAAGGTTTATAGAATTATTACAAAAGAGATTGAAAAAGTTAATTTTGATAAGAAGCTTTGTAATTCTATTAATAGAATGAAGATAGCCGAAGAAATATCTAATGATTTTTATAAGACATTAAATAAATATTATAAGGTAGAAAGACATTTTGAAGTTTGTGAATTAGAAAATGATCTAGCTGAATTTATAGATTTTAAAATACCTAGGCAATATTATATGAGTATAAGAAAGAAAGAAACTGGAATAAAAGATAACACTATATTAAAAAATGAATACTTTGGGATTGAAAGTAAAGGACTTGAAGGACTTGAATATATATATGAAGATAATTATATAAGAGATAAAGAAAGTGATTCATATAAAATTAAAAGAAAAACACATAAAACAGATGGAGACTTTATTATTGAAAAACTAAGACCAATTACAGATAAGCAAAAAAGATATTTAAAAAGGTTAATTAAATATTCACATCAAAGACTTTTAGAGAAAGATCATAGCGAATGTGAGAATTTAGTTTTTGAAATTGAAGTTAAAGGAATAGATAATATTGATATTGAATCTGCCAAAAGGTATATATCTAAGTTTTTAGAGTATGAAAATAATTATAAAATTGAATATGAGAAACAAGCTAAAGAAATTAATGAAAAAGACAAAGTAATAGATTTTACGCAATATATAAACAGAAAGTAGTTTTAAAATATTTAAGCCAAGCTAAGAAAAAATATTATCTGATAATAAGGAGGTGTTTTTATGAAAAAAAGAAGTTATCAATAGTAGTGAAGAGGAAATTCAGTGGGCTGAGTTTAATTTTAAAAAAACTACCCTAGAATTAGAAGAAATAAAGAAAAGTAAGGATATAAGTGAAGATGATAGAGAATATATTATCAATAACTTAGAATACACTATAAAGGCATGTAAAAAGATTCTAAACAATAGAGAGGTTTCTTAAGGATAGACTTCTGTAAGTGTGATAAATCTATTGAGAAGGTGAGTAGTTTATGAAATATAGTAAAGAAGATTCTTTAAATCTTATGGAAGTTAATATATCTTATCTATCAGCTGATTACGAAAAAAATAAATGTCCTAAACTCATTATTAATGAGGATATTTTAATTGTAAACTTCAGAGGGTATTATTGGACTGATATGCATTTAGTCGGAAGTAATGAAGGTTTAGTATATAATAATTCACCAATAGCAAGTGATCCTATTCTAATAGTAGAAAGTATCTTAAAAGGGTTAAATATATACAACATTAGTTTTACTGATGAAGAAATTACTATAATTAGAAAATGGTATGAAGATACTATTAAGTTCCATTCTCTTATAATTTAATAAATTAAGTGGTTAAAAGGGGGTAAGGGATATATATGAGATATAAAAAGGTTGTTTTAGATATAGAAACTACTGGATTAGATAGAGTAGAAGATGAGATTTTACAGATAAGTATTATAGATCAAGATGGTAATACATTAATAGATGAATACTGTAAACCTGAAAAAATTGTTAGTTGGGAAGAGGCCCAAAGAATAAATAATATAACTCCTGCTATGGTAATTGATAAAAAGCCATTTAAATATTACTCTGAATTAGTTGGTGATATTTTAAATAGTTCAGAAGAGGTTATTATTTATAATGCTGATTTTGAGTTAGCTTTTTTAGATAAATATGGAATTGAAGTACATAGTAAAGTCTATGATTTAATGATAGAATTTGCTGAAGTATATGGAGATTTTAACGAGTACTATGGAAATTATACATGGAAGTCATTAGACACTTGCTGCTTATATTATGGATACTACTTAGATAATGCTCATAATAGCTTAGAAGATTGCAAGGCAACTTTATATTGTTATAATAGCTTAATTGCTAATAAGGGAAGATATAAAGCTACTGAATATATAGGTGAAACAGTTGGAGATTTTATTGCTGATGTAAAGTCAATAGTAGGTGATATGAGTATAGATTTATTTATCAGAACTAAACCTTCTTTAGATTATGAAAAAAGTATATATGTAGATAAATTTATAAAATCCATAGAAGATATAGAATATAAGACATTACTTGATTGCAAAATATTAGATTTGAATTTTTATAGTTTTAAATCTTATGACTTATATGTTGAAAAATGTATTGAAGCTGAGCTTGGAGTAGCTAATAAGAAGATAGAAAAGCTTAAAGAAGAACTAAAGAAAAAAGAAGATGAAGCAGAAGAATATTATTTAAAAAATAAAATTCTCGAAAGAGAAATAACTAAACATAAAAATGAGAACTTAAAATTAAAACAAGACTTAGGTCTTATAGAGAAACCTAAAATATATATGTTTAACTCTTATGGTTATTATACTGCTGAATATTGTAAAAGTACTAGAAAGCCTATGTTTAAGAGTAGGAGAGAGTATGAGCCTTTTTCAGATAAGTTATTATCTAAGAGTAGATGTAAAGAAATAAAAGTGCCAGTAAAAGATTATGAAGAAATATATGCTTTTTATAGAGTGAGACATGGATATTGTGCTTTATATTTTAGAGATACTAATAGTTTATCAAGAGAAAATACTATTTTAATAAATAAAAAATAAGATATTCATAATTAAATTGTAAGGAGTTATATTGATGATAAAAATAAGACTTACTTATTCTGATAAAGAAGAAATGAAAACTGCTTTAGAAACAATAAAAGAAAATTTTCAGATATTAAATATAAGTAGAGAATATAAAGGACGTGGGGATAGCCCATATTCAAATATCTATATAGATGTTAATAATAAAAAGTAACTATAATTTAAAATAACTAGGAGAACAATATGAATAATTATAAAATAACAGAAAAACTAACTCATGAAGAACTAGCCGAAAGGTTTATAAAACTTAATACAGAAGTAAAGGTATTAAATTGGCAACCTTTATTAAATGATGATAGTAAAGTATATGCTGACCCAAATCAACCTACCATTAAAGTTCAATTAGAAAATAACTGGTGGCTTAGAGTTTATGTAGATAAAGATACTAATGAAATAACCTGGTATTAGAAAATAAATAAAATTTAAAAGTGTAAAATAAGGGGGTAAAATTATGTCTATAACTGATAAAATTTCTTTCACTTTAGGTATTATTTCAACTATCTTAGGTGGAATTGCAATATATCAAGCTAAGAATTATAAAAAGCTTACAGATAAACTAGGGGAAAAAACAGAAAAAGATATTAAAATGATTACTGACCAAATTTTAAAGAAATTAAATTACTCTTCAATGAGTATTCGACGTATTAATGAGAGATTATACTCAAATGTCAATAAAGGTGAATTATCTTTGAATCTTCATAAAGATACGTTGTTTATATGGAAAACTAAAGAATTCAATCCTTCTAATATTGATATTGTTAGTGAAAAACTTAAAAAGGAATTGTCAAAAATTCTTAAGCCTTCTTTTATTGAAGGATTATTAAAATCTATAGAAACAGCAACCGAGGATAATAATGCTCTATATGCAGCTACATTAACTCACCAATATACAGCTGAAGAAATAGAAAAAATAGAATATTTAAATAATACTTTTATTAACGAAGGTATCCAATTTGATATATTTTTTATATAAGAGGTGATTAAAATAAATAATAATTATAATAAAAGAAAAGAAAATGATACAACAATTGATAAGTTGTTAAAAATAGCTCAAAACGAAAAATTATTAGGCTTATTAGAAAAATTAGATCCTGATTCATTAGCTGAACTTGATGAAATACAAGCTATTCTAGGGATTGATAATTCTAAAGCCTTAAAAAATACCACTAAACAAACTGGTAAAAAAACTAGACCTCTGCAAAATGATGAATTTTTAAACATAATTAAACATATAAATACTGGCTTTACTTATTATGAAAATGGTAAAGAAAAAATATTTAGACCTAAGAAATATCTAGCATTAACTTTTACTATACAAGCTAGTCTTGGTCTTAGAATTTCAGATATATTAGACTTAACTGTTTCAACATTCCAAAAAGGAGTGCTAGAAACTTATGAACGAAAAACTAATAAATTAGTATATAGAGATATACCTGAAAACTTAATAAACCTTGTTCTTAGATATGCTGTTGAAAATAATTTAAAATCAGATGATAAAATATGTAAGGCTAAGGATAGAAATATTAGACATCAGCTATCTATTGTAGCAAATTATTTAGGATATAAAGATATAGGAACTCACAGTTTCAGAAAATTATTTGCTAGAACTGCTTATGAAAAAACTAAAGACTTAGAACTTGTAAGAGCATTGCTAAATCATTCTTCTTTAGCTATAACTCAAAAATACTTAGGTGTATCACAAGAGAAAGTTAATGAAGTAAGTAGATCACTAGATTTTACAGATGCATTTAGAATTAGTGAAACTGATACTACTTCAAATAAAGGAAAAAGCACTTAATACTAATATGTATTGTGCCTTTTTCTCCAAATAATTAACTACCAATGATATTATATATAATTTTTTTTAAAATTTCTACCCTTTATCCCTCTTCTATGTAATCATAGGACTATCGACTTATCTACCTGAGGAATAATAGGACTCTGGACCGATTGACCGACTGACCGACATACAATATAATTAAATTAAGCCCTCATATTAAATAAATATATATATAAATATATAAATAATACTATAAATGTTCTCGGAGGTATCTTATGCTAATTAGGAGTGGTGAATGGCTAGTATTGAAGAGGTCGCAATTAGGAATGACTCAAAGAGAATTCGCTAAAATGTGTGATCTAACTTTATCTACTATTCAAAATATAGAACAAGGCAAGAGATTAGGTTCATCTGAAACATGGGATAAAATAGAAATGTCATTAAATCATTTAGGTGATGATAGTTTATTGTTAAGTAATAATACTGATGTATTAAGTAGATTAAAAGATTTATTAAATAAACATGATAGAAATCACCCTATTTACATTTTCTATGAATTTAATCAAGGGAAAATTATATTTACAGATTTTGCTTTACCAAAGCATATTACAAAGTTTAGAAATACTGTTTATAAAGATAGAAAATATATGAAAACAACATTAATAGAAACATTTGAAATTTTTAAATATCAAAATAAAGTTGAATAATTTTAAAAGTTTATATAGAAAGGTTTTGTTAAATTATGAAATTTAAATTATTAAATATAATCATTAAATACTTCAAATCTAAGGATACTATGACTATGGATATGTATAATACTGAAATATATAAAAGTGGCCTAAGCAACATTTTAAGCGAATATAAAGGCACTTTAGAAGGTGATTTAGATATAAATAAAAGAAAAATAAAGGAAGTTCAATTTCATTTAGATATTTTAAATAAATCTATTAATGAATCAATTTAGAAGAGGGGAGGATTAGTAAAGTTAGGACTATAGTCTATTTTACTAATATATATATATATGTTAAACTATAACTATATTAGAGAAATATTAAATTCAATATTAAATATAATTAAAAATGAAAATACAAACCTATATTATTGTGTCAATAAAAGTAATAATAATGATATAGAAATGTACTCTATATATATTAATCCCTTTATTGAAAGTAGAGAATTAGATGTTAAAATAGAAAACTTATATATTTTAACACATTCAATAAATGGCATTGAATATAAGTACAATAACTTAACAGAAGAGGAAATACTAAAGTTATCAGAAGTATTAAAGTTATTAGATATTAACTTTATTAAACTATCTGTTCCAGAATTGGAATTAAAGAAAAAAGTAATTTCAAAAGTTATCAATGATAGCTTAGTAAAAGTAGATGAATTGAAATCAGAATTATCTAAGTTAGAACAAGAAATGTTGATGAAAGATGCACATAAGAAGAGTATTGAAATATCAAAAATTATCAAGGATCTGAATACTATTGATATTAACTATTTATCTCCTGATAGAAAGGAGATAGGTGTATGAAGATAATAGAACAATTTTTATCAGCTGCAGTTTATAAAAGTATAATTACAGTTGATGTTAGAGATAAATTATTAAATTTATTTTTAACTAATTATCCAAATAGTGATTTATATAAAAATTATTTATCTTCTAAAGTAATAGATAGAGTATTTACTTTTTCCGAAGCATGTTCATTATATAACTTAAATAGTTCTACTTTAAATAAGAACTTAGAATATAATAGTTATATGGAAGGTGAAGTTAAAAGATCAGGTAGAATATGGTTAATAACACTAAATGCAATGGAAAGACTATATCCTAATAAAAGAATACCTATTAATACTTTACGTTACTTATTACTAGCAAAGGAATTTATTACTGACGAACAAATAACTGAATTAACAGAACTTCTTAAAAGTGATTTTCCTAATATGGATATCTATGATGATGATTCTATGAATAATCTATATAATAATAAAGACAATTATATAGAAGAGGTTTTTACTTTTACAGAAGCTGCTGAAAAATATCATTTATATAAAACAACTTTAAGAAAAAATGTTGATTATGGAAGATATGAAAATGGTGAAGTAAGACAATCAAAAGGTGTATGGTTAATTACACAAAATGCTTTAAAAAGGCTATATGGGAAAATGGAGGATATTGTATGAAAATATATGTAGAAAATAAAATAGTGAGTATGAATTTATTAAAAGATTTAAAACAAAAATTTGTTGTGGTGTATGATGATGCTCCAGATGTTAGTTTAAAACTAAAAGACAATTCTCTATTCATTAATGATATAGAAATAGATTGCTCACATTGGATAGAAAAGATAGAAGAGGGAACTATAGACCTTAGCTTAAGCAATTTAATAGATAGAATGTTAATAGAATTTTCAGGCTGTTTAGATATAATAATATAAAAATAGTACCTATATTATAAATTAATATAGGTACTATTTTTTTCCTAATTTGAAATGCAAAACTAATAGGAAAATATAAAATTATTATTTTTCTACTCATATTATATCATCAATATATTAAGTCATCAATTAAAAAATAGAGTTAGACAATATTTTAATTTTAGGTTGTGTTTTAGCACAATGTTGAAATTAGATAAATTTTAATCCCCAACTAATTCATAAACTTCTTCTACAAATTCTTCATGGGTCTTTTTTTATTATATCAATCTCCTTATATTTTTTGATTGATATATGTTAGAGTTTAATTGGTTATCTTATAATTAATGTATAACAACAATTAATATTATTAGAAATAAAAAGGATATTTAAACTAACATACTTTTAAGTGCATTTTTAAATAAAAAAATAAATTGATAGGAGATATAGTTAATGAAAGTGATTAATGAAAAGAATTTTACAAAAGAAGAAATGAAAGAATATGAGTATAATTCTGATAAATTCGATGAACCATTTGCAAGAAAACTACTTATGCAGGATAAATATTTATCAGAATTATCATCTGCTGAGGTTAGAAAATTATTTATTGAAAGATTAATCAATTCCTGCAATTATGTTGTAAAAAAAGAGAAAGAAGTTAAATACAATCCTAAATCCGTTGATTATTTAGATTTCGATTATCTAAAAAGACTTATAAAAGAAGAAAGTATAAGAATAAATGCTTATGAAGAAATCGTATTGGCTATGACTTCAACAGAATTTGAGTCAATAGAAGATATTTTAATTGAATTAGCTTATGAAAAAAATATATATATTGAATTCAAAGAAATTGCAAAAAGCAATTAATTAAGGAAGACTATTATAACTTATCAAGAGTAAACTTATAAAAAGTTTAAAAAATAATATTTATCTTTCACTATGTTAATATTAATCTTAATTATCTAACTCATTCATAATTATATATAAATACAAAAAAACAGCAAGTGATCAATCCGTTCCACTTGCTGTTTTATATTTTATTAAGAAAATCAAAATTTTAAGGTAGTAATTATTGAGAGGAAATTCAAAAATTACTATGTATTTATTATATATTATTTCATTGATAATTGTCAATAATATATTTGAAATAATATTATTTTTTATAAGTAAAACCTCTCATAGTATTTCTTAATCTATCATCATCTACATCTGCATAATATTTACTTGCAGTTGCTACTGAATGGCCCCCAATTCTAGCAGTTAATCTTATATCTCCAGTTTGATTATATAAAGATGATAGTAAAGTCTTTCTTATTGTATGACAACCACTTATATCAATATTTAATCTTTTAGAATACTTTTTTACTAATATTCTTACTGATTCAGTTGAAATCCTTGTATTCATTTGAGAAATAAATAAAGCTTTTTTGTATTCTTGTTTTACTTTATCGTTAATTTGTTCTCTATATACAAGATATCGGTCTATATAATTAGAAACTTCTTCAGGATAAGGAATTTCTTCTATTTTATTATTCTTCCTATAAACTTTTATAGTACATTTCTTTGCATCCACATCTGATATATCTAATGATACTAGTTCTGATACTCTTATTCCAGTATAAGCAAGTATAACGAATATAGTGGTATCCCTAAGCATTAAACGATTATGTGCTTTTCTTTCGAGTGCTGAATCTATATTTTCACCTTTTTCTATTTCATCTGTTATTTCTTGAATTTCATATGCATCTAACTTATCATCAATTTTAGTAACATCAGGTCTTGTAATCTTCATATCTTCAGTTGGATTGGTATTAATATACTTGTACTTATTTAAATATGAATATAATTTTTTTAATGCAGCTAATTTACGTGATTTACTAGCTAATGAATTAGTTCTAACTTTAGTTATCTCTTTTCCTTTTTTAGTTGTGATTTTAACAGTATATTGAGTAATATACTTAAAGTAGTTATTTAATATTCTTAAATTAACATTATTCATATCCTCCAAAGATATATCTATAACTTCTTTATTTAATAGAGTAGAGTAGTATTGAAGAAAATTTATAATATCCTTTGCATATGCAATATGACTTCTTAACTCATTAGAAATTGATGGTAGATAATCTTCTATATAAGTATAAAGAAACTCTGGTACACTCTCTAAAAGCTTTTCTTTCTCATTTATTAACTTAGTTTCTATATCTGATTTATAGTTCGCCATATTTTCCTCCTGAAATAAATTTATATATACATATTATAATATCTATACAGTATCAATTCACGTAAATTTTTTGTTTACACGAATTGATATTTATATATATAAGTTGCACTTTATCATTGTATAACTTATATATTCATTATATAATAAATATATATATTGTTCCAATAGAATAAATATAATAACGGAGGTACTAATGACTATAAGATTAACTATTTTACGAGTTACAAAAAAATATTACATAGGGAAGAATGAAAGCACCAAAAAGAAATTTAAAATATTAAAAAATGAACATATTAGAACTTTAAGAAAGCATGATGACTATGAATTTTACTGTAAAAGAGAAAAAGGTATATTGGTAGACACATTAATTCCAATTTCAGAAGTAGAAGCATTAGCTACATAATATTAAATTATAATATTAGAAAAATTAGAAATATTATAATTAGATTCTAGTAAATTTTTTTTTACTAGAATTTTTATTTGATTAAAATGCTATAAAATGATATATTAATTTAAATATATAACTTTTGAAAAAAGGAGGATATATGGGGAAAATATTAGAAGAACATATTTCTACTATAAAGAATTTTAGAGAAGTTATTCCAAACAAAATATATGAATATTTAATTTCAGCAGATCTTAACTCTTATAGGCTAGAGCCTAGTACATATGATAGAAAGAAATATTTCATTGAGGAATATGAAGAACTTTCACAATCAATATTTGAACTTTTACATTATGGTAATAGCTATTATATATTGGGCTATGTTAATGACTTTAACATAAATAGGTTATCAGCAGGTTTTAATAATATAGAAGAACTAGTTCATTATTCCGTATGGGTTATAGAAAATTACTATAAAAATACTGTAAAAACATTTGAGTTTTGGAATGAATTAAAGGAGATGGATATAAATAAATCACATGATGAAATATTAATAAGTACAACAATTTGCTTTAATTTAGAAAAGGAATTAGCAGAAGTAAGTTTCAATATTAAAAATGAAAATGATATTATACAAAGATTAGCATTAATAAAGGTATTGGAACAGAGAAAAAACCTAACATATGAAATCCTTAGTTCTTTCAGATTTTATTATATTATAGATAACATTAATTCAGCATTAGATAAAATAAGTGATTTAAATGCACTTAATAAGGTTCCAGATCCATTAAATCAACCTAAAAGAGAATTAACTAAAGTTACATATAATAAATCAAATTATATTATGTTTAATCCTGAAAAAATATGATATAATATATATAAGAAAAGTCTTAATGCTGCGAACATTAAGACAATCCAAAGAACGTTTTTCGTTTTTTGTGAGGGCTACTAAGTAAAACTAATAGAATATTGTTTTAAGGAAAAAAGCATTATCTTCTAGGATGGATGCTTTTTTTCTTTGATTGACAATTGTATATCTAACCCTAGAATTTTAACTTTAATTTTAAAATCAGATACAAATAGATTATGTTTTAATATCTTATTAAATAAGAATATAATTAATAAGCAAATAATCAAAAATTCAATCATACTTAGTACCACCACCTTATAGCTTTAGTAAATTTGCTTTACTTATAACCCAAAGGTGGATGAATAATTAAATTATTCATATAAACGTACAACCACCGTATCCATCCAATACGGTTTATATAATGATATATTAATATTATACCATATTTCTTTACCAAATAATATAAAATATTGAAATAAATTCTAGTAAACTTTTGTTTACTAGAATTTTATTTGCTATATATTAGCAGGTACAATAATATATTCTACCTGCTAATCTTATTTAAATTTTAACTTTATTTATATTCCTCTGGTATATACTCTATATTTTCCCCTAGTTTACTATTTGAATAAAACGTATATTTATTATTTTTATTCAATTCTTTTCTAATATCACTGGATTTAATGTCATATTTCTCATCTAATATTTGATTTATAAATTTTGTTGTATTTCTTTTATTTTCGCTAACTCTAATTCTATTTTCTGCCTTTATTAATGATATATCTTCTTTTAATTCTTCAATACTATTTAATATAGATTCACTTATAGTTACATCTTTTTCATCTAATTTTACTACTTCAAAATCACCAAAGCTCTTTAAAAATGTAGTATTATTAGTGCTTTTTAATGTTGCTACAAATTTTTCTTTAAGTATTTCCTTAAATTCTATTATTTTTGAAAATCTCAAATCTCTAGGATATTTTAAATGTTCAATTACTCCTGTATCAAAAATATAATCCGTTATATCATCTTTCACAATTATCGTTGGTTTATCAAAAGCTAACCTCATACCTAGTTCGAACATAACGTTTGGATTTTTTCCACTAACATCACATATTACTATATCTGAATTATAAATATTTTGAACTATCCTTTTTTGTATTACTCCTATATGTTGTGCTTCGCTAACAATAGATGTAACAACTTCATATTCAGTAATAGCAGATGTAGCTTCAGTAAATATACTTTTTACTTCTTCCCAATGAGTAGCAGGACACCCATCAATTGGAGATATAGGCATTATTATTCCACATTTAATTTTCTTTTTCTCAATAACAGCTTTTTCAGTTATCTCAATTTTTTCATTATCTTTCATATAAGTCTCCCCTAAACCCCTTTTATTGTCTACTAATATTTATTAACCCACTTTTAATACAATCTTACATTTAATATAAATAATAACATATTTTGTAATATAGGTATATTCTTTTCCGAATATAAATTTATATTATTTCACTTAATTTTTTATAGTTGAATATATTCTAGCTTTTCTATAAGCAGTTAGCTCATCACCAAGAATAGTTTGAATACACATAGTATGTTTATCGACGATTGCCCATTTTTCCTTACTAATTTGTGTTGCCATATATCTATAATTATTTGATACTTGATCTTCTTTTAAAACAGATAAGTCTTGGCAATATATATATATTACTGATATTAATTCTGATAAATCCATTTTATATTCTCTTAATAGATCTTGTATTTTTACATTTAAATCATCATCAGTTGTTTGTAGCATGTTTATCTCTCCTTTATTTTATTATATCCATTTTATAATTTACGAAAGTTCCAGTATCCTCAATATATAAATGAGCATTATAGATGCTCTTTCCATCTTTTGTCTTAATATCTTTTATAAGAACCTTTTTACCATTTAATAAGGCTTTATAGTTGCTTTCAGTAAGTTTAATACCTTTATCTTCTAAAAACTTATTAGACCTCCATAATGTAAAATTACATTTATTTTCTTCTCTGAATCCTGAGCAATAATATGCTTTATCATTTTTCTTTATACTTCTACCACATCTCATGCAGCTACCATAATTATCTATAGGAACTTCTTCTTTATCAGCAAATTTTATATTATAATACTCACCATTTTTATAAAGCTTTATATAAGCATCATATGTTCCAGTACCATCTTTCTTTTTAAGACCAGTAACTTTGGTAATACCTTTAGTTACTAAAGCCTTAACAATGGTTTTTGTAACAACCTTCCCCTTGCTAGTCATAAATATATCATTTTTAAATATAGAGAATTTACATGATTTATCTTTAATCCCTTCACAATAATAAACTTTATTACCTTCTAATATATTTTTCTTACAAATTGGACATTCTGCAATATTTTCTTCTTGCTTTACAAAATTATCTACTTTAATAGTTTTTGCTTTCATTACATTATTAGCAACAAATTTTTCAATGGTGTCTACACATTGCTCCTTGGTTATTTTTCCATTAAAAACAGCTTTCAAGTACCTTCCTATATTTACATTCTGATTAACATCCATTAATAAACCTAGTTTGATTGCAGTTTCAATGAAGTAAATACCAAGTTCTGTTATAATATAAACTCCTTTTTTCTCTACAATATAATTATATTTTATTGCATTTTCAATTATATCTGCTCTAGTAGCAACAGTTCCTATTTCAAGGCCCTCTTTAATTTTAGTGTATTTATCTTCTGATGAATCACCTTCTTTAGTAAATGGTGATTCTAAGAAATTATTTAATTCTGTTGGAGTAACATTAGAAGGTGCTTTAGTTATACAATTATTTAACATATAATTTCCGTCTATTCTATCCCCTTCTTTATATCCAGGGATAAGTTTTTCTTCAATTATATTCTCAAACTCTAAAAATCCTTTATTTAGTATTCTAATACCTTTAATTTCAGCAGTATAACTAGAATCAAATGAGTTAGATATAGTTACATTCGTTTCTTCCAGTAAACATTCCTCGCTTGAAAAATTTGCTAAAAATCTATTTCTAATTACTTCATATACTATCTTTTCATTACCAACTAGATCATTTGGAATTTTTGATGTAGGTATTATAGCTTCATGGCTATCTACTTTTGTATCATCAAATAGATGTTTTGTTTCTTTGAATACAATATTATTGTAAATCTTACTATATACTTCTATTGTTTGCTTTACTTTCTCACTTGAATTAGTTGCTAAGTATTCCGAACTAGTTCTTGGATATGTAATATACCCTTTTTCGTATAGCTTTTGAGCAGACGAAAGAACTATTTTTGAACTTAGCTTAAATTTTTTATTAACATAATTTTGTAATGTAGTTAATGAAAAAAGGTTTTTTGGATACTTTTTCTTATTTACTTTTTCTATCTTTGAAACATAGATATTCCCACTATTTAGAGAATTTAATACAGCTAATGCCTTTAGTTGCTCGTTCTCTTTAAATAAGGAATTTTTAATAACTATATTAGTATTATCGTTGTCATTAATGACTAATGAAATATTAAAATAATTTTCTGGTACAAATAATTCCTGCTCTTTATATCTATCGTAGATAAATTTAACTATTGTACCTAGTACACGCCCTTGTCTTAATGTAACTTTGGATTCTTCTGTAGAAGATATTAAAGTTAATGCTACTGTATAATTTATACCAATAGCCCAATCTATTTTTAATCTAGCAACAGCTTGGTTATCATATTTATCAAATTCAGAAATAGGTTTTAAATTCTTTATATCTTGTCTTATACTAACTTCATTCTGATCCGTAAACCATAATCTTTTAACCACTTTATTTAGCTTATTTTTCTTTAATGAATAATTTATAACCTGATTAACTAATCTATTTCCTTCAGCATCTGCATCACCTGCATTTATAATAAGCTCTACATCATTTCTTTTAATTAGTTCATCTATTATTGCCACTTGCTCTTTAGCACCTTTATTGTCTTTAATGTTGTATTTATAAGTATTAGGAATAAAAGGTACTTCATCTAATTTCCAACTGGTCTTTTCCCTATTAAAATAATCGTCTAAACTATAAAGTTCAAATAAATCACCAAAGCAGTTTGTACAGATATAATTCTCACTTTCTGCATATCCGTTAAATTTGTTCCACTTTTCATAATATAATGCTCTTTGTATTGTCCTTGATATATCAGGTTTTTCAGCAATAATTAACTTTTTACCTATTTCCACCATCCCCCTACTAATAATTTTTATTTGAATACTTACTTTTATTTATTTTTCATATTATATATCATTTACGAGTATATTAGTTAAGAAACTTATTTTATATTATATTTTACTTATATCGTATCACATAATAATATATGTATCAATATATATATTGTATTGTAATTATTTAATCTTAATTGCTCCTAGCTTGTATATAATTACCTAATATGGATAGTATTTAGATGAGGTGATTTATATAAAAAAAGAATTTATCAGAATAGATTTATCTATTTATTTACTAGTAGCACTTATCTTAATCAATTTAATTATTTTTATACTTTAAGCAATTTTAATATTTTAGAAAATGTAGTATAATACCAACGAAAGTTGGTGATACAAATGAAGAATAATTATAATAAGCTAGATTGCATAAGTTTTGAATCCTTTAAACTGGACATAGATATAGAAATTCTAGTAAAGAAAGAAACTTTTAGTGAAGGAGCTAACTTTACTTTTTTCTACTTTAAGGAAAGTAACAACAGTAATAATTTTCATGAATCTTATGAATATTTAGAGTGCATGTATTCAGTAGATAATTCTATGTCTTGTAGTAATGCTCTTGAATATATGAAAATAGATAAAATATTTCTTAACTCAATGGGAGTAAATATTTTATAACAATAAAAAGCACCTACTGGTGCTTTAACGTTTATTATTTTATTCCTTTTATTTATTAAAATTTCTCAATAAACTGCAAAAAATAGTTAATTTTCTTTAATGACATTTATCACATGGATCATTTTTCCCACTCTCTTCTATTGTTCCTTCTAAAATAGTTTTACTTTTTGATAAAGTAGAACAACTCTTTGTACTATGATAGCTTTTACCCTTAGGTGTCCAATAGACTATTGCAGAACTTACACTACTACTTGCATTATTACTAGTACCTACATTACTAGAAACTGTATTATTGCTACTACCATTACTGGTAGAGTTTGAATTACTAGATTTGTTATTTTTTTCTAAACTAGCGTTATATTCATCTGGATTAACATTGTCAAATTCATCTTTAATTACATTCCCATTTATTGTGTAAGTGTAACTATAATGACTAGGTATCTGAGTATTTGTACTCGGATAAGTTATTATTGCAACAAAATCTGTGCAACCACCAGCATCTCTTATAACCTTTTCCATATAAGCTTGGTCTCCATGTCTATTAAGTGTACTATCTTGTGGAGTTATATTATATGAATTAGAAACCCCTCCAAGTGAATCTGCTATAACATGACCTTCATCCAACGTATCACTTTCAACCCCTGGAACTTTAGCTTCATCTTGATAATATCTCCCATTTGAATTAACAGGCTCTGTTGAATCATCTTGTATTATAATTTCTTTAGCTATGACTTTAACTAACTGTCCATATTCATTAGTAAAAGCATAATATTCTCTATCCCCAAATCCTATATCAACTACAACATTAGGCTCTCTATTCCCTGATAGATTTCCACCATCAACTACAATCAATTTATATCCATCAAATATATTATCTGTTATATCAGATGAATTTTGTTGTGTTTCTTTACTATTTGAATCTTCTTCTGTTCTTATCTCTTCTTCTGTTTCTATAACTATATTTTCTTCAGTCTTTCTATCTTCTTCGGTTTCAATTACTTCATCTTTATTTTGGATTGCTACTTCTTGTTTATTCCCTGAATTTTCATTCTCTGGCATAATCATAATGCTAATTATTAAAGAAACTAACAGAACTCCAAATAAAGATAAATAATATTTACGTGGTTTTATTGTAAGTTTTTTGTTTAAGTAAATCACCAATGCAGGTGCAATAACAAGCCCTGAAATAGCTAAAAATGGTGAATCTACACCAATAGCTAAAAACAATATACTTAAATAAATAACTATTCCCCCAATAATAATATTTAGTTTTGGCAAAAAATTTTTCATTACATATAACTCCTCTTAAAGCCTTATTTTTTTACTATTTTTTTATTGAGTATTCAAATATCTTTAAATCATATATTAGTCTTTATAAGTTTTATAGTATATTTTTGCACTATCATAAAACCTAATGGTTTAAATATTATGTGTAATGGGAATAGAATAAGCCAGAATATTTCACCCATAATCTCTAAAAAGCTATTATGTGTACCCCAATTTAATATATTAAGCCATTCTATTAAAAAGCTAAAAGGAGTATAGCCTATTTTATTAAAAAATGTAAATCCAAGTATAACACATAAAAATAAATTACATAGCTCTAATAATAAACATATAAAATTAATGCTCAAAGACCTTTTTTCTGTTTTATATCTAAATAAAAGTATGGATATAAGAATAAAGGTTATAAATAATTCAATTAATTTGTCTCCAAAATATTGTATTGATGTATCTTCAATCCAGTTATATATTGCTATTAAAAGACCTATAAATAATAAATTACTAATTAATCCTCCACCACTACTTTTACTATTATCGGCAGTTTCTCTACCTAATAAAAATCCACCTAAAAATCCCATATTCTCACTTCCCTTACTTTAATTATAATATATAAAATGTTTATTATATATATATATTATATATTATATAAATGATAAATGCAACATTTATCACTAATTTAATATATAATCATAAAAAAATTACAGTTAAAATGATAACTGTAACTTTTCTTATTTTCATACTAGCCTATTAGTTTCCAAATGGATTCCCTATATCAGCCATTAAACTCTTGAAAAATTCTTCTTCTGCTTTTGATGAAAAACTTGAATCATTAGAAGTACTGTTAGTATTATTTCCAATACTATTTGCTACTTCATATTTTGTTTCTTCTATTTCTGAAGAAGCTGCATTTGCACTTTCTATTTGTTCTTCTGTTACACCCTTTTTCCTTGAACCTATAAACTCAACACTAGATGCTGTTATTTCAGTTACATACATCTTTTGTCCGTTCTTTTCGTATTTACCTATGCCTATTCGACCTAGTACTATAAGCTCATCTCCTTTGGATTTAAACTCACAAATATTTTTTGCAACTTTTCCCCACACCTTTATTGGTATGAAGTCTACATCTTTTTCACCAGCAACAAATTTGTCTACTGCTAATACTAATAATAAAGGTTTATTACTCAATTCCTCAACATTTGGTAAATCCTTAGCAATTCTTCCATATAATCTTACTTCATTCATTTTAATTTTCCTCCTAAATTTTGATTTTCTTAATAATTCTTATTTCATAATGATTTTAAATAAAAAAGTCCTAGAACAATTATATTGATCTAAGACATTTTCATATAAATTTAAATTTTTCTTACTGCCATAGCCATATTTATAACTATGGTTAAAAACTATTTTAATAATATTAACTTTACACATTTAGTGTATCATATAATAATATTAAATACAATATTTTTATTGGTCAGAATAACATGAACAACAGTCCTCATGTTCACCACATTCAGCACAGTAGTCTAAATTACATTCACATTCATCTGTAAGCCTATTACATTCATTGCAAAAGTAATCTTTTAATCCTAGCCATCTAATATACTCTTCATCAAAGAAAGCCCCTTGATATGGACAATCTTCTGATTTAGGTAATTCATCATATGTCTGTCCTTTATATTCCTCTGCTAAAACTATCTTTATATCAAAAGTAGTAGGTTTAAAAATACCAATCTCCCTTAATTCTTCTAATTTCATAGCTTCTGCTTTTTCTATACCTACTATTTCTCTGCCAAGTATCTCATATATATCTACTCCATCAAATACTCCATATCCTGAATAATTTCTTTCGTGATATGTTTTTTTAGGTGTTACTAAATAACAATCTGAATACTTCAAAGGTAGTATACCATAGCTAATTGCGATACTCTTTCCTGATATTGCACTTTTCCAACTAAAAAATCCCATTTTTATTTTCCTCCTTAAAATATTTTCCTACTATTATTTCAGCTTATTAATATTTTCTACGTAAAAAGCTGAATGTTTTCTTCCTTCATCAAAAGTACAATTTATCGTATCTCCATTGTTGTAGATATGCTTAACTATACCCTCATATAAAATCCCATTATATTTTAATGAAACTTTCTCATTTATTATAAATTGTTTCTTTTCTGACTTAGTAAGTGATATATTAATATCCTTTTTTAAGTCTAAAGAACTAATTTTATTTGTTTCATCTACTTTATTATTTTCAATACTATTTTCAAAGCCTATATCAAATAAAGACAATTGACTTTCCATTAATTTTCCTCCTACTAATTTGTAAAAGACATAGATATATAATTAATATCTATGTCAATTACATTTTTTAATTTATTTTGATATTGTAACTGTATCTACATTAAATCTCGCAAATACTCTACCAACATTTCTCCCACTAACTATATTACTAATCATTAGAAAGGTTGTAGTTGCGCTTAAAATATTTGTAGCTAGGTTTTGAGGATGTTCTTCTATTTGTGAACACTTATACTTATCAACTTCTTCTTTTTTCTCTTCAGCATATATATCAAAAAATGCTGATACTGGTTGTGCTGCAATTTTATTATCTTTCTTTGCACCTACAACAGTCTGTCCACATCTATCTTTATCCCCATTACCAGTATCAATATAGATTAAGTCCTTAATATCCTTACTATGAAATGTTAAGTCCATATACTGCCTAGCTTTATTATTATCAACTGCTCCTACTAAAATATTAACTCCATCTAAAGTTTTTATTAACTTTATAAGCTCATTTTCACTCTTAACATAGTGATCTATATAAGAGATATTAATACCTAGTTTAGAGAATCTACTAGCTAATACAGAACTTTTATATTTATCTATATCTCTTTTTGAAAACTTTTGATTTCTAAAGTTTTTTTCTTCCACCTTATCTCCATCAATTAAAATTATTTCACCTATATTCTTATCAGATATAGCAAGTTGAGAAACAAAAGTTGCTATATTACTTCCTGTTGCCCCACAACCAACTATAATTATATTAAACTTATCCATCTTTCCTACCTCCTATTTAATCAACCTTTTGCAAAGAAATTGTCATAAGTAGGAATTAGATAACCAGTTTTAGTTTCTTCTGATATAGAAATATTCCATTTTGCTTTTATTGACTTGAATTCTTCAAATCCAGCTTCGATTACTCTTTTTAGAATTTCATCTATCTTAATTGATTTTATTTCAGCTTCATCCTCAATAGTAAATACTTGTTGACCAAAAACTTTTACAACTATTTTTTCACACTTTGCACAGCTTTCTTCGATTTCCTTATTAGGATCTACTGGAGCCTTTGCTTTAGTTGTTTTTGCATTATTTTTCTTTGTATCAGCTTTTTGTGTTTTTTCCTCTGTTTTTGGTTTGTTATTTTCAACAATAGTATTTTGTTCTTGATTAAACTCCTTAATATCCTCATTTTCATTAAACATATCAAAAAAACTTACCATTCCCATATTATTATTCATTTTATTTTCCTCCTAAATTTTATTTTCTTACTATTTTCATTTTCCTACTATTTATATTTTCATTATTCTCAAATCAAAATTGGTCCTGATATATTAATAAAGCCTCTTCTGATTTTTATATTAAAGATTTTCAATCCATTCTGCATAAGTAGTATTTTTAAAATTATCTACTAACAAAGAATCATCAAAATCTTTATTTTTAAGTTTTATAACCATTTCCTCAAATTCATATCCTTTGGTGTTATTAGATGTAGATGCAGAATGTAGTGTATTTGGCATACTGAAGAACTCATTAGGTACATTAAACAGTTTTTCTTCTTTCAATATTCCTTTACTAAAATGATTAGAACCTAAACAAACACTTCCATTAATACCTGAAACATTTGAATAAGGATATTTATATATCTTAGAATCATTTGTTATTACTTCATCTTTAACAGCAACAACATATAATCTACTAAGTCTATCATTAACTACATCTATAGCAAATAACATTGCAGGGAATCCTACATCTCCATGAAATCTATTAAATATCTGTACTGGAGCTTGACACTTCTTTCTATGAAGAATATATATTGTAGAGGTACTTGAATACCTTTTACTCTGTATAAGTCTAACACCATTTTTTTCTGCAAATAAAGGACTAGTTATAGTTTCAAACTTTCCTCTAGCATTAGCTGATAGTACAGATGATATGAAATCACCCATTGATATTAATTTTTCTTTTTTTCTTCCATTTTCCTCTTGAATAATACTAACTAAGTTACTACCATCTTCTTTAATTTCAATTAACATTTTTTAATTTTCCTCCTAATTTTATTAATCCAGTTATGATTAATAATATAATTTTCTCATTTACAATCTCACTATAAAGATTTTCTGAAATAGTTAAATAAGTATTATTTCCTATTGTAAATACCTCTGATAGAAACCCTCCAGAACCAGTATCAGGAAATAATATATTAATGCCATTTAATAAACTTTCATCAAATATGATATTTTTAAAACATATGACATTTGGATTATCAGAAAAGTTCTCTATAAACTCAAATATTGGATCATCTGCATTTATATACTCATCATAAATAGAAGTACAATTTTTACTTAATTCCAAATAACATGAATCTACATTTTGAGAATTAAAAATTATTTCAGAATATTGTTCAATTTCATAATTTATATTGTACTTTTTACAGATATCTGTAATTATTCTTTCAAATACTTCAGGAGGATATTCTTCCTCAAATATCTTTGAATAACGTTCTTCATATTCATCAGAATCATATTCTTCATCATAATTAATAGATACTTTTTTTATATTATTAATAGTTTCCAACTCAATTAGATTATTTTCTTTTAAATACTCATACATATTTTCTTCTAAAGAATCTACTTTTAAAAGAAAGCTAGATACAGTATTTATATATATATCAATAGCTTTGTCTATAGATAATAATCCATTTCCAAAAGCCAATATATCGTTAGTAGATGTTGTTTCTATTAATCTCTTCATTTCTAAAAATGTAGTAAGATAATCATTTTTAAGTGAACTCTTCTGTACTATAAAAATATTACCTTTAGATAGAAAAGTATCTATTTCCTCTTCACATAATAACTTTTGATTAACTATCCTATTCCTTAAATCTTTTTTGCTATTTATTGGTCTTTTATAAAGCAATTTCTTAATATTTATTATTTTCTTCAAGTTACTTTTTAATATTTGAATTTCATTAGAATTTATATCCTTAATCATTTAATATACATCCTCACAATCATCAAAGATATCGGCATATATCAAATTATCCTTCCCGTATTCTGTTAAGGACATATCTTGTACTAATTTCATTTCAAGTAAATCATTTTTACTTAGCTCTTCATAAGCTTTTAGAAATATTTTATAGTCAATTTTCTCAATAAAATGTAAATCTTCTTCAGATATACATTTTTTAGATGATATATTGATTAATTGTCTTATAAGCATATCCTCTTCAGAAACTTCATCACAATTTTCTAATACTTTCTTGAATTCATTCATTAATAGTATTTTTTTCATATTATTTTCCTCCTATATAGAAGAGGAATAAATTCCTCTTCAATTTTCATACTTTATCTTTATACAATTCCTTTTTCCTTAAGAGAAGTAAACCCATTGCTACCTACAATGATGTGATCTAATAAATTTATTCCTATAACCTTTCCACTTTCTTTTGTTCTGTCGGTAATATTAATATCGGCTTTGCTTGGTGTTGGATTACCTGATGGATGGTTATGGATTATAATTATTGATGCTGCACTGCAACTTAGAGCAACTTTAAATATTTCTCTTGGGTGAACAATAGATTCTTTTAGCCCACCTTTAAACACATCTTTTTGATAAACAACATCATTTTTTGTATTTAAGCATATTACTCTTAATACTTCTTGTTCAAATTTAGTCATATCATCACATAATCTCACTACATCTTTTGGTGAAGATATGTTATTCAATGATTTAATTCTAGTTCCTCTTTTACTTAAATCAATTAAAGCTTTTAACTTTAACTGAGAAATATCTGAAATCCCTATTTTTGTTAAATCATCATAAGATAACATATCAATTTTAAATAATGTATTAAGATTATTTTCTATTAGTTTGGCTGCAACTTTTTCCCCCATAATTAAAGAAATTAAGCTTGTATCATCTAAAAGCTCTGAACCGTATTTTGAAAATTCCTCTCTTATCATTTCATTTCTTAACATATTTAATTTTCCTCCTAAATAATTTTCCTCATAAATTGATTTTCTTATTTTTTAATTCTTATTAATGGTTATATACCTTTGAAACACTAGCCACACATTCAGCTACGCTTTTACTGGAATATAATTCACTTCCTTTTGCTTTTTCAGAAATGTATTCATCAAAATCCTTAAATACTTTTTCCTCTACAAAGAAGTTACCATTAACCTCACATACTAAATAAGCACTCATAAATTTTCCTCCTAAAATAAATTTTCCTCATACTTTTATTTTCTTAATAATTAAAAAAATCTCCAAAGCAATTTGCCTTGAAGATTTCATATTTCTAAATTTCTTACTGCTGATAAAAAATCAGTTGATAATATATATTTTATATACATATAATTGTATTATATTTTATATATTAATTCAAGATATATATTGAATTCCATATATTATTTACATGATTTTTTACTATATCCCATCTCTTCTACTAATTTTCCTAAATACTTATACTTACATTTGGCTCTTTAAATCCAAAAGCCTTTTTAATGTATAATCCTAATTTTCTTATTATCTCACTTACAACATTAAGGCTCATAGCATTACCAATTAGTCGATATGCTTGGGTATCGCTGACTACTATTTTATATTCATCTGATAACCCTTGTAGTCTTGCACATTCTCTAGGGGTAAGCCTTCTTAGGTTAGTTTTACCTAATGGAGCCACCTTTGTGTGATAATAATTATCTTGTGATGCTCTATGCATCTTTGCCATAGTTGATGTAAGAGGTCTTGCTATTTCTAAATCCGTTTCAGGATTAGCATACCAACCACCAGTACCAAAACTTAATACAGTTTTACTCATTTTTTCAGTAAGATAGTATTTTTCATCTACTATATTTTGTAATAGATCTTGTACTCTTAACTCTAACTTAATAGGCTTTGGAAACTCAAAATTAAACTCTCCCATTGATTTAAGCTGCCCAACTACATATACTCTTCTTCTTGTATGAGGAATTCCATAATGACTAGTATCTAGCACTTGGCTTTTAATATTATAGTTTTTACTAAATTCCTCTTTTACTATCTCCCAATCATTTCCGTTATTGGATTTTAGGAGATTTCTAACATTTTCAAAGATAAACCATTTAGGCTTACAGTAGTTTAGTATTCTTATAGCATCAAAGAATAGTTTACTTTCATTACCTTCAAGTCCTTGTCCATCATTTTTCATAATAGAAATATCAGTACAAGGGCTTCCAAATATAAGAATATCGTGTTTTGGTATTGTCTTTCCATCAATTAAAGCAATATCACCAAAGTTTACCCTATTAGGAAAATTTGCATTGTAATTTTTAATTGCAAACTTATCAACTTCTGAATATCCTATGTTTTCAGCACCATATTTATCAAGAGCCATACCCCCAATTCCAGTACCAGCAAATAATTCCAAATACTTATATCCACTTAGTAATGAAGTTAGTTTCAATGATTTTTCAAATATATTTTTATAACCATTGTTTTCTATAAATTCAAAGGAAGTTTGAGTTTCAATATCCTCATTTAAATCTATACCTAAGTCAAATAAACTTATTTGATTTGGTATTACATTATCACCTGATACCCTCTTTAAAAAAATATCTAGTTTGCTTAAAGGCATTGAATATTTTATTTTTTTCTTTCCTGGTATGAATTTAAGAACTTTGTTTACAGCTCCTGCATTATTATTAGTAAGTTCTTCCTCACAAGTATATGGAGTAATAACTATTTCATCCTCATAAATAGCAACATTGCATTTATTAATTCCTTCAAAAACTTTTGCTATCTTCTGATTAGATATATCTATTAAAGGAATAGTTGTGCCATTTATTTCTTTACTACAAACTTTACCCTTGCCTTGTTTATCAGCTTTATTAGTGCTTATAGTTACTTTCCTACTATCAAAGTCAATATCATATGAAAATATAGAATCCTTCGTAAATTTTGTATTTAAAAATTCAGAACCTATTAAATAAATCCTCTTCAATGAATCAAACTTTGTTGATGTTGTTTTCTTCTTAATTAATTTTTTCATAATAAATTTTCCCCCTAATTTTCCTACTAATCTTATTTTCTTAATAAAATAAAAAAATCCCCAAAGCATAATTGCCTTGAAGATTTCATAATCATAATATTCTTACTGCTGAAAAAATTCAGTTGATAATATATAAATTTTATATGTTTATTGTATTATGATTTATATTTTTATTCAAGATATATATTTATGTAAATAAAAAACTCGCTATAGTTATATAGCAAGTCTTTTTGATTATATTTTATGAAATTGACCTTTTGCAAGTTTGTAAAATAATTTAATGTACCATATTACTGCTTGAATCTCTATAAGAAAATACATTTTTGGATATCCATTAAAATACTCAATAGGAATTTTTCCAAAAGTAATTATTACATCTATTAATATACTTCGTTGATTAATTATTAAACAAATTAGTACTATCCATATTGTATTATATATTATAGATATATATTTTCTTAATTCACTATTATTCTTGATTTTTAGTAATTTTTCAATCAGAAAATTCATTCTAAATTTCCTATCCTTTTCCTTACTAAAAGTAATTTTAAAATCACCTATTTCTTTGAATAATGTTCTTTTACAGTTTTTAAGTTTGTCCATAAACTTAGTATTATTCTTTTCAGTATTACTATTCTCTTCAAAACTATATTTAAATATTTCATATATAGATGTTACAAATACAAATAATATTGTCATAAATTCTGTACTCTTTAATTCAAATATAGATATCTCATTAAATAGCAGTATTTTCACTATAATTAACATTACCAATATGAAAGTTCCGTTGATAAAATTCCCTCCATATTTAGTAGTATCATTTCTTTTTCTAAACATTTTAATAGTTTTTACTATAGCAAAGACTGTTATTATAATTCCTAAGTAAGAAACATAATTAATTATTTTACCAAAGTCTTTTAAATTTGATGGTAGAGTTATAAATAACAATAACAAAAGTTCATAGAAAACTATCCAAAACAATGTTCTAATTGTTATACATACTTGTTCACACATATTTTTGAAAAGTGTCCTTATTTCTAAAATATAATCTTTCTTTTCTACTACTTCCTTATTTTCCTCATTAATTTTTTTACTATTTAGTTTTTTATTATCATACTTTCTTTTTGACTTGTTCTTCTTTTTACCCATAAACATTCCTCCTAAATTTGATTTTCTTAATAAAATAAAAAAATCCCCAAAACAAATATTTGCCTTGAAGATTTCATATTAACAATTTTCTTACTGCTGAATACAATCAGTTAAAATATATATATAATTTATATATTTAATCGTATTATATTTTCATAATATAATCAAGTAATATGTTGTTTTAAACATTAAATTAAATATATCTTCTAAAGAATTTGTTCATTTACCACATTACCGAAAGTATCAACAAAAAACTTTATAAACCATATAAATAAATTTATATTTGCAAAAAAAGGAAAGATATTTCCCGTCATAAGTTGATTCATTTGATCCTTACATAAAGTTCCTTCAGCTAATATTATATCTATTATATTACCTTGAATAGCTAATATAAAAATACAATAAATGAAAAAAATCGTATGATATATTACACTAACATTAATCCTAAATTCTTCACTTTCTTTAATATATTTAATACCATTATTTATTGATATTATTGGATACTTAATAATATTATCCTTTTTTACCTTAATAGCATTTGCTAATTTTTTCATACTTCTCCATATATGAATTTCTTTAATATACTCTTGATTTTCATGTACCTTATAAATATATTTAAACATACCTCGGAGTGAAGTTAACCACACTACCATTAATGTCATAAAGTCCGAGCTTTTTAATTCAGATGGAGATACTTTATTAACCAGTAATAATTTTATTGTGAGAACACATACAAATATACAAACACTTTTAAATAAGTATCTAGCATAATTCTTAAAAGCTCTACTTTTTAATATTTTCCTTATTTTCTTTTTTATAATTGCTATTATTACTACTGAAAGTACTGGTACAATTATATAAGCGAATTGTCCTATCTTAACAACTAGTATTTTAAAGAACCATAACGATAATAATATAGTTACAGATGTCACTAAAGTAACTATTCCTGTAATTATACATTCTACTGCCCAATCCTCTAAATAATTTTTATATACTATAGGGTTATTTTCCTCATTATTAATTTGCAAATTTTCATTTCCTCTCATTCATTTTCCTCCAATTTTTTATTTTTTATTTTCATATTATTCCTAAATTTTATTTTCACTTAATGTGATTTTTAATATCTGCTTTCAACAATATTACTCCTAACTTTATATTTCTTACTAAATAAAAAAAATCTCCAAAGCATAATGCCTTGAAGATTTCTTATTTACAATGTTCATACTGCTGAATACAATCAGTTAAATGTATATTCATTTTATACATTTTATTGTATTAAATTTTCTTATTATAATCAAGGTATAAGTTATTTAAATATCTTATATATAATATTGTTTAATTCTCATATGTGTATTTTCCATTTTCGTCTTTTTTTATTAAAAATTTATAAATTGGCTCTTGTTTTAAAAGATATTCTACTTCAGATTTATATTTTTCATTTCCAGATAAAATATAAGATGTGTACCTTTTTAATTGCAATGGTGTTATTTTGTAAAACTTCTCTTTGGCTATTTTCGATTCTTTTGTTTTATATTTTTTAAAATCATCTTCACAACCATAACCCCATCTTATTAAAGCATCTATCAACAGAGCATTTTCTTCTATTTTTAAAACTCCATATTTTTCTATACACTCATATAAAACTGCTTCAAAGTATTCTTTTTCATCATCTGAAAATTCTACTTTTCCTAAAACAAGTTTACTCCCAGTGTTATAAAATCCTTTATATGAAGAACCAAAAAAAATTAAACCTACAATTATTTGAGAAACAATTATTATATACTTTAGAATTGACTCAAACAACTTTACACTTGCTGCGTCTAAATCAGACCTTCCGAATAAACACCTACTTACTACAGCAATAAAAATTAATGTAACAATTGTTATTAAATATTTTTCTCTAATTACATAATAGTAAAATGTAAAAATATTAGTTCTATTTTCTTTTTTTGAGTAAAATTTTATTAAACTTTTAATTTTTCCTATATTTTTACATATCCCAATAGTAATACCAATTAGTATTGTAAAAAGTAAAATATAAGTAGTTACCTTATTCTGCAACATAAATTTTATTACTATCATTGGTACTATCATCATACATGCTATTAAAATAATAGCTCCTGTTGGTTTTTCAAATGCCTGAATAAATATTTTCTTAATTTTTTTCATCTTTTTTTCCTCCTAAATTTAATTTCGTAAAAATAAAGAAATCCTCAAAATATAATAATTTGAGGATTTCTTATATGGATTTTCGTACTGCTGACAAAGTCAGTTTATTATGCATTTTTCAATAGTAATACTATTGTATTACATTTTATTAATTATATCAATGTCTATATTGTACTTTTTTGAATTTTTTAATATATTAATGAAAAATAAAAGACTTATCATATAGATAAGCCTTAAATCATAATGTTATTCTTTTTTTAATAAGGAACAAATAAAGTTAAGAAGTAACTCAGCACTCATTCCATCAAAAATATAATTTTCTGATATATCTAAATATAAGTTTTCTTCATGATTATATACTTCTGTAACAAAACCAATATCTGTATCTGGAATCCAGTTTTCTATAAGCTTCAATGCACTATTAGATATAGTTATATTTTTAAAGCAAAATACAATAGCATCATCTTGAAAAACTTCTTCCATTGCTCCAGTATAATCTATTTCATCAATATTAACCTCTTCTTCCTCTTCTTTACCTAAATCAGAAAAAGCACAAACATCATATCTTAGTCCTCGCTGTATAAAATAGAATTCAGCAGCTATATCATCATTTTCTATTATATTAGAATTATAATCATAGCCCATCTCTATATTAAGCTTACAACATATTGATTCAAATAATTTAATTAACCCATCATAAATGGCTTGTATATGATTTTTATCATAGTTAATAAAATTACTTATAATAAACTCTGACATTTCATTACCTATAATTTTATTTGAATATAAATAATTAACCATACATTTATTTATATCCTCTTTAGCCTTTATATTGACTTTAGAAGTTTTTACACTTTGATAAAATTCTGTTGCTTTATCAAGATTAAGCCTTCCTTCTATATATGCTTTATAATCATTAATAGTAAACATTGAATTTTTTAATTTCTCTATTTCTATTAAGTTATTCTTTAATTGACTTATTTCATTCCTATTTATATCCTTTATCATTTTACTGTTTCCTTAACAAACATAATATTAGAATATAAACTAAATATTAATATTTCTTTACATATTGGTTGCATTAAGTATTTATACTTATTAAAAAATGAACTCTTAACATTAATTATTTCTATATTAGTTTTCATACTAGCTTTATTTCTCTTATCGCTAAAAATAGCTTGTAGTTTAAATAAAATAATTTTCCTATCCATATTGATTTTCCTCCTAAATTTGATTTTCATACTAAGTAGAAGAGGTACTCCCTTCTGATTTTCATACTATTTTATTCAGTTGGTATCATTATATAAATGACACCAACTAAATATTAAACTATAAATTTACAAGGTCTTTTCATAATCATAAATTCCATAGCTTCTATTGAGTAATTATTTAATACATCCTCTGAAGTAATATCTTTGAATGGATCTATATCTGTTTCCTCATTACTTACTTCATTGAAACTATCAAATAATGAAATTTGGGTAATTTCTTCTTTTTTCTCTTTAATCAATTTAACGTCAGCACCTATTATCCCTTGCTTTTGGGCTCCCATTATAAATAACTCTTTAGCCATACCCTCTTTTATCATTAAATGATGATACATCTTAGGATAATGCTTCTTAAGAAAAAATAATGAAGAAGAACGAATAGCACAGGGCCAACAGCCTATCCTCGGTCTAAAGAATACTTTCCCATATTCCTCTTCTGATACATTATCAAAAATATCCTCATAATAAACTACCTTGTCATATACATCACAGTAAGGTACATTATATTTATCTACATACTGCCACGCCATTTCATCTGTAAAGAAAGCAATAGGGCTAACCTTTAGACTCTTCCAAGACTTTGCATAAAAGACTACATTATCTCTTAATGTTTGTTGAGTTCTTTGCCTAGATTCACTTGCTCTTAAGCCAGTAAAGTTTACTTCCATAGGATTTCCTTCTGCTATCATTCTATCTATACATTCATACATAGGTTTATGCTTTATTTCATTACAACAGATTTCAGATACACTTTGTCCATTCCTTCTATCACCTTTTCTTTCAAAATTAAATCCATGTTCATTTTTTACTTCCCAATAGGTCTTATTAGGATTGGTAATAGTTATTCTATTAGATAAATTCCATTCTTTTATAATCTTATCTCTAAATTTATATAGTTCTGGATACTCCACCTTAGAATTATTATGAACTAAATTATAGGAGTGCTTTGCTACCCTTCTAATTAAGTGTTGAGTTATGGTACTATCTACTCCAAAACTTGTACTAAGTATTGGATTATTTTTAGCATACCTGAACATCTTTTTAATTAAATATGTGCTTTGCTTTTCAGCTAGTGCTAAATTAAAACTAGGACGTGGGGTTTTTGATTCTTTAAAACCTCTCTTGTTCTTTGTCTTAACATTTATATCCTTTATAAATCTTAATCCATGTGTAGCTGATTCCTTGTTAGGATACTTGCCATAATAAGCTATATCTTTACTATTAGCCTTTTTCTGCATACCATTTAATTCTTTTTTAAAGTCAGTTGCTATTGAAACAATAAAAGTTTCATATTCTTCAGCCGTAAGAGGTACATCATAGCTTTGTCTATATATAATATCCCAAGCTGTATTTTTCTCCCTTACTCCCCTAATTGAATATATAATTTCATATTTATTTTCCATATAAAAGCCTTTTACCATATCATTTAGAATAGGAAGGCTATTTGGAGCCTTAGAAAATCTATAGAAATAATCATTTATTCCCTCTAACAATATAGCTACATTTCTTTCATCATTATCCTCTATTGTATTAAGTTGATTAAACTTAAAAGCTATATCAGTACAGCATTTTGATGTTTTTTTATTCCTTATTAAATCACAATAATTTTTCCATCTAGATTCAACTCCTGCTACAAAGAACGGATCAGGTGTAAATATAGAAACATCTTCATCTAACATACTTTTTTGAGCTTTCAAATTAAGTTCATCTGCATAATAAGCAAATACATTGTAAAGGTCTGATGGATGGACCATATTATTAATTCCATACATAGCTGCAACTATATCATCATTTTTTATAATAGGAAAATCATCTTTATTATCAATAGCACTATCAATATAATATTTATGGAAGTCTATCATGTCCTCTTCTTCAGTACCATACATAACTATCCATTCATTTATATATTGAAACTCATTTAATAAGATACTTGCTAAGATTTCAATAGATAATCTATTATTTACATCTTCTCCATATACATTACTAATTTTCTCTTTTAATTTAGATAAATCATTAGGATATCTTTCAATTAAAACTTCCTTTAATGTATCTGAATAATTATCCTTTATATAGTTTTCTACTATCACATATGTGCCACTTATCCAATAGGATACTATGTGATATGAATCCTGCTCCTCACAATACTCTATACATTGAGAGCCTTCTTCCTGAAGGTCTAGTAATTCCCCCTGAATAAAGTAATCTAATTCCCTTTCTACTTCTTCTTTAGAATATACTTTTACTACCTCTTTACTAAGTAATTCCTCTTGTATAGATTTTCTATTTTGCTTTGCATATAAACAATAACTATTCCAAATGTCTTTTAAAGACTTCTTTTTATTTTCCTCATAACTAATGGACATTTCCATTTTAATTTTCCTCCTATAATAGAAGAGGTTAATAAATTAACCCCTCTATAATTTTCATACTAATTTAATTTTCTTAATAAGTTTTAAATCTCTATAACTGGAACTATGTTACCTTGTCTATCAAATGTAAAATACTTATCAAATAAGTTCTTAATAAAATCTATTTGATCCTTATTTAATCCATCTGTTTCATCATCATTATTAGCGACAAACATAACTTCACCTTTTATAATTCCTTCAATATTATTTCTCTTACCATAGGCTAAACTAATTTCAGAACCATCTATAAGAAATTCATCATTTACTATCACATCAATATTCTTATCAAGTAAACTTTTAAATCTCATATAATCAATGTTTCCTCCTATGATTTCTCTAATTGAATGATAATTATTAGTTATGCAAACCTCTTGTAGTTCTGTATTAGGTGATTTAATCAATACTTTTATTTCCTCATTATTCATTTAAAATTTTCCTCCTAAAAATTTATTTTCATATTTGTTTTTATATCTCATATTCATAATCTAATTGAATTACAGGTGATCCTTTGATTAAACTGTAATTCATACTATCAAAGTTTTCTCCCAAGAAAATATCTCTAATATTTTTTGCAATAACATCTTCTATCTGTCTATTTATATAGTCCTGCAAACTATCAAAATCCCTTTCGTAGAGATTTAAGTCTACAATAACTTTCAGATATTGCTGTTTAACAAAAAAATTGTAATTTTGCTCTATTTGCCTAGTTTCTAGAATAATCTTAACTACATATTTAGGTATTATTATCCTAATATCAGACATATTCTCAGTTAAAATAATTTTCATTACTGGCTTTAATTTTCCTATTGAAATCCTTTTTAGAACACCTTTAGTTTCATAATCATGTTTATTTTTAATTACAGCATCTATTTCCTTGCTATAATTAATAAAAAACTGTTGATTTAAACCAACTAAATAATCTGCTAATGATTCTACATTTTGCATAAACACTTTTCTTTCCATAATAATTTTCCTCCTAAATTTGATTTTCTTATTAAAATAAAAAAATCCCCAAAGCTAATTGCTTTGAAGATTTCATATTTTCGATATTCATACTGCTGATTTAAAATCAGTTGTTAATATATAATTTATATACACTTATTGTATTATATTTT